>Ga0233425_10000273_pt1 | contig 136347 bp, 122 predicted proteins | sample Watercolumn_Towu_2_FD_181712 | JGI IMG/M metagenome (GOLD analysis project Ga0233425, IMG submission 181712) | Freshwater microbial communities from Lake Towuti, South Sulawesi, Indonesia - Watercolumn_Towuti2014_140_MG | ecosystem: Environmental > Aquatic > Freshwater > Lake | place...
TAGTCGAAGGATGCGCCTCCTGACAAGCCCAATCACCGCTGGTGGGGCCGCATCCTTCGACTACGCAGCGAAAAGGCCGCTGCTCCGCTCAGGACGCTCCGACTCGGTGCGGGAAATTATATTTTTATGAGCCCCAAGGCCATGCCCCTCCGGGATCGCGGGCCAGAACGCGCCGAGGAGTGAGGCGATGACAACCATCTACCGACCGACTCCACTCTCCCCCCTGGCCATTGGGGTGGATCGTCTTGCCCACGGCCTGCGCCGGCGCTGGCTGGTGTTGGTCAATCTGGCCCTGGGCCTCTGGACGATCCTGCCCTGGCTGGCGCCGATTTTGATGCGGCTGAAGTTGTACTTGCCGGCCTGGTGGATCTACTTCATCTACAGCCTGTTCTGCCACCAACTGCCGCAGCGTTCCTGGTTCCTGTTCGGCCCCAGTTTCACACCCTCGCTGGCTGCGATCCAGGCCGAAAGCGGAGTCGGCTTTTTCGCCCTGCGCCACTTCCTGGGCACGCCCGAGCTGGGCTGGAAGCTGGCCTGGAGCGATCGCATGGTCAGCTTCTACGGCGGCTGGTTCCTATTCGCGCTACTCTACAGCTTGCTGCGATGCCGGGTCCGGGGCCTCCGCTGGCAGACGGCGGGGCTGTTCCTTCTGCCGATGGCGGTGGATGGTGTCACGCATGCGATCAGCGACCTGTGGGGTGTGACGGCCGGCTTCCGCCAGAGCAACGCCTGGCTGGCGGCCCTGACCGGCAACCTGCTGTCGCCGACGTTCTACGCGGGGGACGCCTGGGGATCTTTCAATTCGGCGGCGCGGCTGATCACCGGCCTGCTGGCCGCGTTCGGCCTGATCTTCTGGCTGCTGCCGATCGTAGATCGCGCGCTATCATCGGACGTGCCAGGCGCTGCGCAAGCGCCTGGCACGTGAAAGGGCGCGGTGAAAGCAGGCCGATGGCAACCGATCCGAAATACATCCCCGCACTGCGGTTCGACTGGCTGACGCCGATCTATGATCCGGCGCTGCGTCGCATGTTGCCGGAGGTCGCGCTCAAGCAGCGGCTCATCGCCCAGGCGCAGATCGCCCCCGGTCAACGCGTGCTCGACCTGGGCGCGGGCACCGGCACGCTGACGATCATGGTCAAGGAAACCTATCCAGACGCGGAGGTCATAGGGCTGGACGGTGATCCCGTGATTCTGGCGCGGGCGCGCGCGAAAGCCGCGGCCGCTGGCGCAGCGATCCGCTTCGATCACGGGCTGGCGTCTGCGTTGCCGTATGAAGACGCCGCGTTCGACCGCGTCCTATCCAGCCTGATGCTGCACCACCTGACCACAGTGGACAAGCGTCGTGCGTTGCGCGAAGCGTGGCGGGTGCTGCGGCCCGGCGGCGAGCTGCACGTCCTGGACTTCGGCCCGCCGCAAAACGCGCTGGCGTGGCTCATCTCCCAAATCTTCCGGCGCATCGAACGAACGGCCGACAACATCGCCGGCCGGCTGCCGGGGATGTTCCGTCAGGCCGGCTTCACCGCTGTCGAGCAGACCGGATCGCAGATGACGATCCTCGGTACGCTCGCGCTGTACCGCGGTTGTAAGTAAATCAACCTCACTCACCGGATCGGAGACCCTTCGGGTTTTACCCGCGTTGGCAACGAACGGGCCGGACTGGCGAAGTCTGGCCCGTCAAATTTCTGTTGACAACCCCCGCCATTGGTGATATGATCGCCATGCGTGCAGGCGAGGTTGCCTTACCTGCACGGTGACTACCTCGCTACGCAACCACTCACAGGCGATCATTGGAGGTGTGATGGCGATCTATCTGCTCAACCGGAAAGCGACTGCGCAGCAGATTGAAGATATGCTGGAGGTCTACCCGACGCTGGTCAAGATCGCGGTAGACGTTCGGCGTCGCATTCTGGCCGGGGGCGGCGAAATGCACGCCGATTGTGAATCTGTTTTGTTAGATGCGGGCAGTGAGCAAGACGATCTGTGGGGCGCAAACTGGTATCCGGCTGAACAGCGCATCGAGTTCGAATCTCTCATCAATATCCGCCCGCGCCTGGGCAATCGCGGTATTGTGATCCAGAGTCAAGACATACGGCGCGAAGTAGAAGCGATCCCCCGTGATCTGTTGGGGGGTATGCCATGAAGAACCAGGAGCGCATCCGGGCGCGTTATCTGAAAGATGCTTTACCGGTGCGGTTGGCCGGACTGGCGGCCGATCTGGGGCGGGTGGCGTCTTCGGCCCGACACCCCACCGGCGGCGAAGCAGTGGCGGCGCTGCTGGAAGAAAGCCAGTACTTCATTGAATGGACGGCCGCCGAAGCGCCGGTGGAAGCGGCTGAGGAATTGGTGAACCTGCAGGTGATGCTGGCGCTGTGGCGGCGGGCCTGGCCGGAGGCGCAGCACAGCCAGCGCCAGCGGACTCTGCTGGCCGTCCAGGCGAAACAGTGGTCTGACCGGGTGTTGAGCTTCTGCTCTGAGGCATAGTACAAGAAGCGATAGGAGCTTGACCGATGCCCGACAACCCACGCTGGGGCCTCGACAACCCCCACCCCCTCTCCCAAATGCGGACCGAGCTCGTCTGGGAGGGGAAGTACGACGAGTACGGCAACCGCCGCACGGTAGACGTGGCCGGCTGCGCCATGCCCCTCCAGAAGATCGAGACGATTGACGAGCCGGCCGCGCGCGCCAAAGCCCAGGGCAGCCTCTTCGACGCGCTCAAGGCCCACCGCGATGACTTCCGCAACATGCTGATCTGGGGCGACAACAAGCTGGTGATGGCGAGCCTGCTGGCGCAGTTCAAGGGCCAGGTGGACCTGATCTACATTGACCCGCCGTTCGACGTGGGCGCGGACTTCACGATGGACGTGCCGATCGGAGACGAGAAGGAGACGGTGGGCAAGGACCAGTCCACGTTGGAGATGGTGGCGTATCGCGATATGTGGGGCCGCGGGACCGACTCGTACCTGCACATGATGTACGAGCGGTTGGTGTTGATGCGGGAGTTGTTGAGTGAGACGGGGAGCATCTATGTACATTGTGATTGGCGGGTGACGCACTACCTTCGGAGTGTTTTGGAGGATGTGTTCGGCTCAAACTTCATCAATGAGCTGATTTGGCGCAGGAGTACCTCGCATAGCGACGCAAGAAAGTACGGACAGGTGCACGATACGATCTATTGGTTCAGCAAGGGACCGTCATACATTTGGAAGCCTCAATATCGTCCGTACTCGCAGGATTACGTTGACCAGTATTTTCGGTTCAAGGATCCGGATGGCAGACGATACTGGAAAGAGGATGCGACCGGCGCCGGCGCTGGTCCCACTCGTCGATTTGGCGATCGCGAGCTTCCACCACCTCCAGGACGTCATTGGCGATGGACCCAAGAGACGATAGATAAGTACTGGGAAGAGGGCCGGTTTGTCCTGACGAAATCTGGCAAACCTGAGTTCAAACGATATCTGGATGAACAAGAAGGAGAGCCAGTGAGTGACGTGTGGGACGATGTTAAGCGGATAAACATGATGGCCGATGAACGGCTAGACTATGACACTCAAAAACCCGAAGCTCTGCTCGAACGTATCATCCTCGCCTCCTCCAACGAAGGCGACCTGGTCGCTGACTTCTTCTGCGGCAGCGGCACCACCGGCGCGGTGGCCGAGCGGCTCGGCCGGCGTTGGCTCATGGCCGACCTGGGCCGCTTCGCCATCCACACCAGCCGCAAGCGGTTGATCGAGCTCCAACGCAAACTGCACGACGAGGACAGGCCCTACCGCGCGTTCGACGTCTACAACCTGGGCCGCTACGAGCGTCAGTGGTGGCAGCGGGAGCGGCTGCGGGGCGCGGACGACGAACACCGCCAGGTGGTCATGGGCTTCTACAAGGCGGAGCCGCTGCCCAACGCGACCGCGCTGCTGCACGGGCGCAAGGGGCGCGCCCTGGTCCACATCAGCGGCATTGACACGATCCTCGGCCGCGAGGAGTTGCGGGCCGTGGCGCGCGCGGCCGCGGCCGTCGGCGCCAAAGAAGTCCACTGCCTGGCGTGGGAGTTCGAGATGGACCTGCGCCTGGTCTGCCACGAGCTGGCGGCCAGCGAAGGGGTACAGGTCAAGCTGATCCCCATTCCCCGCGAGATCATGGAGAAGAACCGCGCCAACCCGCCCCCCTTCCTGGAGGTCGCCGTGTTGGAAGCGGAGGCGGTGTATCACCACCTCTCCCCCGGCCCCTCCCCTCGGAGGGGAGGGGAAAAAGGGGAGAGGTCGGTAGACATCAAGCTGACCCGCTTCCTCCCCTCCCTGGCCGAGGTCCCCAGCAAAGAGTTGGACGCGCTGCGCGAGCGCGCGATCCGTAGCGGCTTCGACTTCATTGATTTCTGGGCGGTAGACTTCGACTGGCGCGAGGGCAAGCCGTTCGAGCACCACTGGCAGGACTATCGCACGCGCAAGGACCGCTCGCTGAAGACCGTCAGCGACGCGGGGTACGACAGGTATCCCAAACCAGGCAACTACATCGCCTGCGTCAAGGTGGTGGACGTGTTCGGGTGCGATACGAGCATCACGGTGGAGGTAAAGTGGCGATGATCACCAAAGTTACCATCCGAAACCTCAAGCAATTCCAGGAACAATCCTTTGACGATCTGGGGAAGTTCCATTTACTGGTTGGTCAAAATAATTCCGGTAAGAGCACTTTGCTACATGCGCTTGCCATCTGGCAATTCTGTATTGAGGAGTTTCGCGCGTCCAAGCGCAAAGGTGATCGGGCAACCGAGATCATTCTGCCCAACTTCACACCTCTTCCTCTGCCGGACTTCCGCCTCCTCTGGTACAACAAGGTAGATCGGAGGTATCCTGAAACGGGCGAGGTTGACACAGAGACAGGCAAGCCCAGGAAGCGCCAGGAGTTCATCTATATCGAAATCGAGATCCAGTGGCACGCGGGTACTGGCGAGACGCGATCTTTCACTGTACGGCTACGCTACGAGACTCGACAGTCCGTTTATGCGACGCCTGTCAGAGGATGGGAGAACTTCCGCCAGTTGGATGCCAACGGCGACCTGGAGAAGTCAGAGTTTCCGATTATCGTCTACGTGCCTCCTACTTCCAACATCGAAGATCGAGAGCAGTGGATTGACAAGTCGGTGATTCGAGCGAAGGTTGGCCGCGGGCAACCAGGCAGCGTCGTGCGCAACATGCTCTGGCGGACCGCAGAAGGCGCTTTGCTAAACAAACCATCCCGTTATCCCAAACCGTTCCTGTCCGTACAAGAAATCGTGCGCGACTGGTTTGGCATTGAAGTGAACGAGCCGAATTACCGAGAAGGACAAGATCAATACATCACCGCAACTTACGCGACCCGTAACGGCACTGAACTCGACTGGGTCAACGCCGGCAGCGGTGTATTGCAGACCCTCATCGTGCTCTCTTTCTTGTATGGCTTTCAGCCTGATGTGCTGCTCCTGGATGAACCGGACGCTCACCTCCACGTCAATCTGCAGCGTACATTGTTGGACTTCCTGCAACGTCAACCAGGCGTCCAGATGCTTATCGCGACCCATGCTGAAGAATTCATTCGACGGGTAGACGCGTCTCAGATAACGTTCCTGACTCCTGAGGGCCCTAAGCGGGTTAGCCGCAAAGAGGCAGCCATTCTGGCGCTCAGCGAGATCTCTAACCTGGACCTCCTGAATCTCATCAATCGCAAGTTATTGGTATACGTTGAGGGTGAAAAAGACGCTGAACTGCTTCAGGCTTGGGCCAGCGTTCTTCAACGCGAGCCAGGATTCGAAGCCCTTAAGTCTGCGATGGCCCAGGTCGCGTTCGTGTTCATGGGCGGTGGTGATGCGCCGACGATGAAAGAACGCGCCGAAAGGCACTTCGAGGGCGCCAGACTGCTGAGTCAACAGGCAGATCGAGTAATCTTGCTGGATCGAAACGAAGGTAAGTGGGACCGATTGGCCACAGATAATCCGGTGTTGCGTATCTGGAAGCGGCGGCACATCGAGAATTACTTGCTCAATTCAGGGGTATGGAAGCGAATCGCGTCCGCACAGCTCCCATTGGCCGCGGAAGTTGTGGATCGGTTCTACGAAGAACAGGGCTTTGCCCCTTCGATTGACTGGTTATCTGACGCGATCGAAGTTCTACGTACCGCGGATGCAAAGAAACTCCTCTTCGAGGCTCGCAAAGAACGGGGAGACGGCTTCGATGCCCTGAACGCCCGACTATACCAGGCTGGCCTGGTCTTCACTCGCGCTGACATTGCACGCGAAATGCGACCAGAAGAAGTTCATCCCGATGTACGCGATGTGCTCAGGTTGATTCAGGGAAAAGTCAAAGAGGTCACTCCATGACCAGTCCCATCATCAACCCTGCCGCGCTGGAACCGCTCTTCGCACCGCACGAGGAGCCGAATCGCCATCGCGTGCGGGCCGAGCGCGAAGGCGAGCCAGCGCACATCGTCAGGGGCCGCCGGCCCTCGCCCATCGTCGTCGCGCAGGGCTTGCGCCCCCACATCAAGGCCTGGCGGGAGAGCGACTACGCGGGCGCTTCGGACACCACGCGGGAGCTGCTGCACCACTGGTTCGGTCGAGATCACTTCGTCGAGACCGGCGACGGCGAGCGCGTCCCGTTTCGTTACTACTTCTGCCAGCGCGAAGCGGTCGAGACGCTGATCTACCTGTACGAAGTGCGCGGGCTGACCTCCCTTTCCGGCATCGTGGCGGAGTTCGGCGGCGAAGATGCCGAGACAGCGGCGTTGGGCGTCCGGCCCGAGGACGACCGCTGGCCCAAATACGCCTTCAAACTGGCGACCGGTGCCGGCAAGACCAAGGTGATGAGTCTGGCCATCGCATGGAGCTATTTCCACGCCCTGCGCGAGAGCGATTCGCGGCTGGCCCGCCACTTCGTGGTTATCGCGCCCAACCTGACCGTCTTCGAGCGGCTGAAAGAGGACTTCGGCGACGGCCGCATCTTCGACCGCGATCCATTGATCCCGACCGCCTGGCGCGGGGACTGGAATCTGTCGGTGGTGCTCCAGGATGAAGCCAGCGGCGCAGTAACCGGCGGGACCCTCTACTTGACCAACATTCATCGCCTTTACGATCTTGACCAACGCCGCGGGGCACGCGAGGCTGAGACTTACGACTGGATGGGGCCGCCGGTAGCGCGGGCCAGGGCGCTGGATACCGGAGAGGCGTTACGCGCGCGCATCACGGCCCATCCGCGCATCATGGTGCTCAACGACGAGGCGCACCACCTGTGGGATCCCGGCTCGTCCGCCAACGAAGCCATCTCCTATCTGCACAACGCTATCGCCGACCGGCGTGGCGGCGGCATCGTGGCACAGCTTGACTTCTCGGCGACGCCCAAAGACAACCACGGCCGGATCTTTCAGCACGTGGTCTGCGATGCGCCGCTCGGCGAAGCGGTGGACGCCGGCATCGTGAAGACCCCAATCATCGGTCGCGGCCAGGGCCTGGTAGAGCGGCCCAGCGAGGACGCCTCGGAGCGGTATCAGCAGCACCTGCTCATCGGGTACGAAAGGTGGCGGAAATCGCTTGAGGAGTGGAGGGCCAGCCAGAAGAAGCCGCTGCTGTTTGTGATGACCGAGGACACCGAGGCCGCGGATCAGATCGCGCGGCGCCTCGACGCCGATCCGCTCTTCGCCGATCTCAACGGCAAGACCGTCAACCTGCACACGCGGCTCAAGGGCAAGATCAAGTGGGTCGGTGGCCGGAAGAAAGGCTATCCGGTCTTCGAGGAGAGCGAAACAGAGATCAGCGACGACGACCTGAAGGAACTGCGCAAGCTCTCGCGGGAACTGGATTCCGGCGCCAGCCCCTACCGGTGCATCGTCTCGGTGCTGATGCTCCGCGAAGGTTGGGACGTCCGCAACGTCACCACCATCGTTCCGCTTCGACCCTATAGTGCCAAAGCCAACATCCTGCCTGAGCAAACCCTGGGCCGCGGGCTGCGCAGGATCACACCGCCCGGCGGCGCCGCGGAGTTGGTGACCGTCGTCGAGCACCCCGCGTTTGTCAGCTTGTACCAGGAGCAGTTGAGCCAGGAAGGGGTACCCATCGCGGCGGTAGACGTCGAGGATGTCCCGCAGACTACCGTGACCATCTTTCCCGACCCTGAGCACAAAGACCAGGGGAAGTTGGACATCGTTGTTCCGACGGTCAGCGCCGGCTACAGCCGGACGGCCACGCTGGAGGGCCTGACGGTCGAGGCCGTGCGCAAGCAGTTCCAACGCTACCGTCCATTGCCGCTGGGCCAGCCGCGGCCGGAGGAGATCCACTACGAGGGCCGTCACCTGTTCACCAACGAGGTGGTGGAGCAGATGAAGGTGCGACTGCCGCTGCTCGAAAGCGGCATCGGCGCCATCTCTTTCTTTCGCGAGGAGCTGGAGCACATCACCGGTCTGCGGGGCACACACCGCGTTCTGGCGCCGTTGCTGGAGACGTTCCTGACCCGGATCCTTTTCGAGGAGGACGTGACCCTTTTCGACCCGCGACTGCTCGGTCGCCTGGCCGACACCGATGTGCGTGAGCACGTCCGGGCGACTTTCGTGCCTTTGATCCTGGCGCGCACGACCGTGAAGGAAGAGCGCAAAGCACAGGGGGCCGGTCTCTCTGTGACGACCTGGCGGCCTTTCCAGGTCACGCATTCGGCGCATCACCCGGCGTTGCCGGCGGCGCGCACGCCGTTCAACCTGGTCCCGTGCGACCGCGAGCTGGAAGTGGCGATGACCCACTTCCTCGACCGCGCCCCCGACGTGGCCGCGTTCTGCAAGAATGCCGGACCGCAGGCCTCGCGGATAGATTTCCTCACCGCTTCAGGCCGGCTCGCGCTCTATACGCCGGACTTCTTTGCACGCCGGACGGATGCCGCCTACGTGCTGATCGAGACGAAAGGACGCACCGATCTGGACGTGCCGGCAAAAGCGCGCGCGGCGACGGCCTGGTGCGAGGCGGCCTCTCCAGGGGGCGCCAGGTGGCATTACCTGTATGTGCCGCAGGGCGTCTTCCAGACCTTGAGCGACAACCGCCTGGACAGCCTGATGCACCTCTGCGCGCCGGCGCTGAGCGATCTGATACGGGAGGCGGTGCAACCGCAGCTCTCGTTGCCCTTCGGGGAGGCCGGCCCCCAGGAAGAAGACGTGGCGGCCTTCCTGCCCGCCGCGGACTATGCGCGACTGCCCTCGCGGTATCAGAAAGGGATCGAGCAGGCGGTGACGCTGTTCCGTTTCCTGGAGGCCAAGCCAGATGTCTCTTTCGCGCCGGTCTTTACTCCCCTGTTCGGTCCACTCGATGAGGCCGCGCGCGGCGTGATGCTGGAGTTCTTGGGCGACGATGTGCCTGAAGACCGCCAGGCGCAGGCCGACTTTTTCGCTCCCGATCTGGGGAATCTGCCGCCGGGCGAGGCCGGTTTCCACGAGCGGCAGGGCGCCAACCTGCGACGCACCCTGCTGGACCGCAACGGCTTGATGCCCATCGGCCTGCTGCGCTGGGCGCTGGACTACGCTCGACATTCGCGGCGATCGGTAGGCGGGGTGTTCCAGGCGGTGAAGCAGCGGTTCTCCGAGGTCGCCCGGACCGATCTTTACGAGCTGATTGACCGCATCTACTCGTTTCGCAACGAATACATCGCCCACCAAGAGCGCGAGCTGAGCGAGTCTGCGGTTACCAGGCAAGCCTTAAGCGAATGGGCGCGAGGACTCTATCGGGTATGGAGCTTATGCCCAGAATAGACAGCTGGTGAGCGTTGAACACTTGTGAGGAGAGCTGGTGCGATTGATTCATGCCCAGCCGTGAGGCACAGAGCACCTTCGTCCACCGACAGACTGGCGTGGCGGCAGCGCCCGGAGCAACTCAATGCGTCCGGAAAGCGGCCTACAACGACTTAAACACCTTGGCCAGGCTCTCACCAAACACCGATAGCTCCCATTCACACACCCAGCCGAACGGCGTGAGGGTCACGCGATAGCCGGTGGTGCGCAGCCGCGTTGCGGCGTTCTGCAGGAATGCTTCGGCGAATTGCGGCGACGCGCTGGCTTCGGCCAGATGCGTGAAGGAATGCAGCACGACCTCTTTGAAGCCGCGTTTGCCCGCCAGCCATTTGACATTCTTGACGAACTTGGTTTCCAGCCCGGCGGCATCCACCTCATCTTGTGGCTCGGCGTGAACGAAGACGACCGCGGCATCCGCCAGTCGCACTTCGCCGCCAGCGTCTGCGGCATCCGGCAGCGTTCGCTCAAACGGCCGGAATGCAAATTGCCTGGCAAGGAACATGAGGAGTTTCATCGCTTCTCCCTTTCGGAACAGCCCCAAACCCGATCGCCGCGAATGGACAGGCGGCCAAGCACCGACCGCAACCATTGCAGCGGCCGGTCTCTACCGCCGCCGGGCCGTCGCGGTCAGGCTTGACAATGGCGCGGGTGAGGCACACAGCACACGCGACGCACCTGTCGCAGCACCGACAACGCTCCCAGTCTATATGCGCGTGTAGCACGGTTGGCATCCCTACGAAGTGGCCGGGATGCCGAGCGCCTTGCTGCCCAACGCGATTGCCCTCTGCAACGCCGCGCGTCTTGGCCCGAACGGCGCCAGCCACCACCGCTCGAAAAGCACTTTGCCCCAGTGCCAGGTCCTGCCCATCCGGCGCAGTTGGACTTGCGGCGCCGGCTCAGCGAAGAAATCGCCAAACGCAAAGCCGGCCTGGCTCTCGCCGGCTTCCAGCATACAGTAGCCGATCCCTGGAAACGCTTCCGCCATGCCAGCCCCCGTGATTTCGGCGGCGATGCGGCGCGCGACGACTTCGGCCTGCGCGTGGGCAAACACGCCCGCCTTGGGCAGCATCAGCGGCGCATCGAGCTTCCAGCGGCCGGGGATCGAGACTGCTGTGACATCGCCCAGCGCAAAGACGTTCTCGTGTTTCGTCGCCAACGCGTGGCGGTCCACCGGTACCCAACCCGCTTCGTTGGTCAGGCCCGCATCGCGCACGATGGCCGGGCCGCGATGCGGCGGGATGGCGACCAGCAGATCGTACTTGACGGTCGCCTTGCCCTCGAACGACAACTCGCGGCCGGCCCCATCCACCTTCGCCAGTTTGTGCAGTGGATGAAAAGCGATGCCTTGCTGCGCGAGCATCTGTTTGACGGCATCGCCGAGCGCCGGGCCGGCCACCGGCATCGGCTGGGCTTCCGGCGTAAACAGATGAACGTCCACATTGCGCAGCCCGCGCCGCCGTAAGGTGTTGGCAATCAGCATTGCCCCCTCGTGCGGCGCGCCGGGGCACTTATAGGGCAACGCGCTGACCACGACGGCCACGGTTCCGCCGCTAAACTCTCGCAACGCATCACGAAGTCTCGCTGCGCCGTCGAAGGTGTAGAAGGTGTGCGCCGCTTCGGCCAAGCCGGGAATGGCCTCTGGTGCCAGTTCCGCTCCCAACGCAATGATCAAAGTGTCGTAGGCGAGCGTTTGCGTCGAGGTGATCACCCGGCGATTAGGCAGATCCAGGCTTTGCGCCTCGGCCAGCACTACCTCGACGCCGGGTCGCACTAATTGACGCACATCGCGCGTGATCTGCTCCGGCCGGCGGTCCCCCGTCATCAGCCAGAGAAACGATGGAGCGAACGCGTGTTGGGCGTTTTTCTCCACCAGCACGATGCGGTGTTCGCGCGGCAGGAGCCGTCGCAACTCATTGGCGGCCACCAATCCGCCCACTCCGCCACCCAGAACCAAAATCGTCTTTCCATTCACCTCATTCATCTCACTACCCTCCTTGTTCTCTCTTCCTGGCGCTCAATACCACGAAAGCACCTTCACCATAGCCAGCGCGAACCGGCTCGATCTCGGGCGCCTCTCCCGGCAGACCAGAGAGAGTCTGGCAGAATTCGAGCCGGTCGAAACCTGCTTGAAGCACGTCATCGGCGACCTGGCCTGCCGCATAGAAGCGGGCCTGGCGATAGAAGCTGTCGCTCTCTTTGCGCGACTCGTACAATCGGCCCAGCGCACTGTTGCGGTCAATGAACCCGAGGATGAGTCGGCCGCCGGGCTTCAACACCCGCCAGGTTTCCTGCAGCAACGTCGCCACGTCGTCCACAAAGCAAATGACGGTCACCAGCAGCGCAAAGTCGAACCGGTCATCGGGGAAGGGCAACGCCTCGCCCATCGCCTGGCAAACTGCCAACCCGCGACCTTGGGCGATCTCCGCCATACGCCGGCTGGGTTCAATACCAAACTTGATACCGAAGGGCGCCGCGAAGCGCCCTGTGCCGGCGCCGATTTCCACGCCCAGGCCGGCCGGGGGGATGAATCGGCCCAGGGCGTCGCCCTCGGCCTGATAGAGCCGCCGGTGCTCGTCGTACCAGCGGTCATATTTGACCGCGTATTGGTCGAAGACCATCCATCCCATACGCTGACCCTCACGGGGTCGCCTGCTCAACATCAGGTGTCGCAGAAAGGATGCAGCACTTTAAACACTTCGGCATAGGTGTAGCCATGCCCCTGGGCATATCCCTGGTTACAGTAGCTCATCTTGCGGGCCAGGTCGCGCAGGCCTACCACCTGGCTGGCATGGCACGCGATGGCAGCCATCTTGCGCTCGAAGGTGGCCGTGATGTCCACCCATGTATCGCGCTGGTCGGTGCCAAACAGATACACTTCCTCGACCCGGTGGGGCTGCAACCCGGGCACCGCCTGCAGTTGCTGCGGGTAGAAGTGCGGATTGCCGGCGGCCAGCACTGCATCGACCGCCGCCAGCCCGGCGTCCCGGTGATCGGGATGTAGCTCGTAAGGGCGCCAGGCATCCCAGGCCAGCAGTCGGTCGGGCCGCACCCGGCGAATCTGGAAGGCCAACTCCTCGACCAGGTTCGGCGTGCGCGCCAACTCGCCATCCGGGTGACCGAGCCAGATCACCTCTGCGATGCCGAGCGCCTGGGCTGCCGCGGCCTGCTCGGCGCGGCGCAGCCGGCCCAGCGCTTCCGGCTCATCTTGTGGGTTCTGGCTGCCTTTGCTACCATCGGTGCACACCACCAGGTACGTCAACCGTCCTTCGGCGGCCCAACGCGCCAGGCTTCCGCCGCTGGTGAACTCCGCGTCGTCAGGATGCGCGCCTACGGCCAGCACCCGCCGATGCACTTCGCCGGTATTCATGTATGGATGCTTTCCTTTTCACGCAAGACCTTCACCTGCCCGGCCAGCAGCGGGATGACCCGATCCACCTCTTCTTCCGTCGTCCACCGCCCCAGGCTGAAGCGCACGGCACCCAAGGCGAGTTCAGGGGCCACGCCCATGGCCAGTAACGCGGCCGAAGGTTCCGTGCGCCCGGCGTGGCAGGCTGAGCCGGTGGATGCAGCGACTTCTGGAGCCAGAGATAACAGCGCGTTGCTCTCAACCCCGGTGAAGCTCACATTGAGCGTATTGGGCAATCGCTCACTGGGGTGCCCGTTCAGATAAACTTCCCCGACCTGCGTTGCCAACCCCCGGTGCAACCGGTCCCGCAGGTTGCGCAGCCGGCCGGCCTCTTCATCCAGGTTTTCACCCGCCAGGCGGCAGGCTTCTCCCAGGCCGACAATCCCCGCCACATTTTCGGTTCCTGCCCGCCGGCCACCTTCGTGTCCCGCGCCGTGGATCAGCGGCTCCAGACGCAGTCCGTGCCGGACGAACAGGGCGCCAACCCCTTTCGGGGCGTAGAGCTTGTGCCCGGCCACGGTCAGCAAGTCTACACCCAGCTCATCCACGCGCGTCGGCAGTTTGCCCACGGACTGGGCCGCGTCGGTGTGCAACGGGATGGCGTGTTCACGCGCAATGCGGCCAATGGTCGCGAGCGGCTGTAACGTCCCGATCTCGTTGTTGGCGTGCATGATGGTGATCAAGATCGTGCGCGGGGTGATCGCCTGCTTTACATCATCAGGGCTTACCTTGCCATACCTGTCCACCGGCAGGTAGGTCACCCGAAATCCCCGGCGCTCAAGGTAGCGACAGGTCGCCAGCACGGCCGGATGCTCGATCTGGGTGGTGATGAGGTGATCGCCGCACGCCTGGTTAGCCTCGACAATGCCTTTGATGGCCAGGTTATCGGCCTCGCTCCCACCGCCGGTGAAGACGATCTCCTCGGGCGCACAACCGAGCAGCGCCGCCACCTGCCCGCGCGCTCGCTCGATCGCGGCGTGAGCTGCCAGGCCGTAGGCATGACTGCTCGACGGGTTGCCGAACTGCTCCCCGAAGTAAGGCAGCATGGCCTCCAGCACCCTCGGATCAACCGGGGTGGTGGCGTTGTAATCGAAGTAGATCGAATGCATAGCTTCTCACCTGTCCGCTGGTTTGTTCCAAACATGTACATCGCCCGAGGGTGGATAAAGGTTCGATCCGCTCACGAACCTCCTTACCGTCAGGCTGATCACCTGGAGTGCCTCGCGGCTGCCCCCATCCAAGCCTTTCTCGAAGTCGCCTTCAGTGACGGCCATCTGGTTGGTGATGTGCGCGAAGCACACCACGTCCTTACCCTGGGCTTCGGCGAAGGCATAGAGCGCAGCCGCTTCCATCTCTACCCCCACGATGCCCTCGGAGCGGGCAAAGGCGATCGCTTCAGCCGTCTCGCGGAAAGGTGCATCGGTGGTCCATGATGCGCCGCGGAGCACTCGGACGGCTGCGCCCGCGAAGGCTTCCTGCAAGCGATCGCCCAGCATGGGTCTAATGACGCTGTAGGATGCGGGCGGCAGGTAGTGATAACTTGTCCCTTCATCGCGCAGCGCCCGCTCGATAAGCACGAAATACGGCGGCTGTCCCGCTGGAACAACCTGGCCGGCCGACGTGACGCTGATGAGCAATTGGCAGCCGGACGCGAACAGCTCTTCAGCGACCAGCACCGCGAACGACGCGCCGACAGCATAGGGTACGATGCCGCACGCGATGCCCTCGCAAGTGAAGCCATAGAGTTTGGTATGATAGCACGCCCAGTTCGGATGCGGCGCGGCCCGTCCTGTCGCTATGAGGTGCTGGGCCAGGTCGCCGTCCGGGTCGAGGATGCAGATGGCTGGGATGTCGCCAGCCGGCATCGCTCGCTGACGCCGGGCCTCACGCAACAGGTTGTCAACCCGGAAAACCGAAGACGCATCATAGGGTTTATGCTCAAGAATCGGCGGTCGGCGGTCTTGCATGTTTTCGAGCCACTGGCATTCAGAAAACCAACACCTGGTCGGCCGCAACCGACCACGCCGCCAGCATTTGCATGTTGCCCGGCTGCACGCCTTCGAAGAAGCGCTCTGGCCCGAGCCCGCGGGCCTCTGAACAGGTCCCTCAGGTGGCGACCTGACCTTGGCGGGCGATGGACTGTAGCATCCGCTCGATGTTGTAGTAGCCGTTGGGGGTCTTCTGGCCGGCCACTGCGCAGTTGACGCCGTCTCCCATCAAAAAGACCTGCACGAGGGCATCCGGCAGCTTGGCCAGGTTCATTGCCAGGCGCAGCGCGTTGTAGGGCCGCTCGTTGCCGTAAGGCGCGTCATTGATGATGAACAAGTAGGTCCGTTTGCCGTCCTCAGTCATGGTTTGTTCTCCTATTATGTCGGTGTGTCGCGCGCCGCGCGTTCATGGGATAACCGCGATCCGCCCCGGCGCGCCGGACACGATCTCGCCGATAACCGACCCCCTGACGCCGGCCTGGCGCAACTGCTCCAGGAGCGCGACGCCTTTGTCGGCCGGCGCCGCGATCAGCAGCCCGCCCGAAGTCTGTGCATCGCACAAAATGGCCTGTGCTTCGGCCGAAATCCCGGGCGCCCAGTCCACGAAGTCGGCCAGGAACCGGGCGTTGTTGTGCGACCCGTCGGGGATGGCGCCGTGTCGAGCCAGATCCCAGGCTTCCGGCAGGACGGGCGCCTGTCCGGCGTGGATCCTGACGCTCACCCCGCTGGCTTCGGCCAGCTCGCGCAAGTGACCGAGTAAGCCAAAACCGCTGACATCGGTGCAGGCGTGAACCCCGACTGCCAGCATCGCTTCGCTGGCCGGCCGGTTGAGCTGGCTCATCACCGCGGTCACCCGGGCAATGGCGTCATCGCCGACCAGCCCGCGATCAATGCCGGTCGTGATGATGCCCAGGCCCAACGGCTTGGTGAGCGCCAGCACGTCGCCCGGCCGTGCGCCGGCGTTGGTGACCAGGCGTCCCGGATGCACGACACCGGTGACCGAGAGGCCGTACTTCGGCTCGAAGTCCTCGATGGAATGGCCGCCGCCCAGGGCGACGCCGGCCTCCGCCAGTTTGGCCGCACCGCCGGCTAAGATCTCGTCGAGCATACTCAGCGGCAGGGTCTTGAGCGGGAACCCCACCAGGTTGAGCGCCAGCACCGGCCTGGCCCCGACCGCGTAGATGTCGGACAGCGCATTGGCGACCGCGATGGCGCCGAAAGCAAACGGCTCATCCACGATCGGCGTGATGTAATCCACCGTTTTGACGAGCGCCAGCTCGTCGCTCAAGCGATAGACCGCGGCGTCCGCGGCATGGGCAAATCCGCTCAGCAAATTAGGGTCGGTGGAAGGCGGCAGATGGCGCAAGACCTGCGCCAGATCGGCCGGGCCGATCTTGCAGGCTCAGCCCGCGCCGTGCGATAACGCGGTCAGACGGATGCCAGAATAAGTTAACATGCAAAACCCCAGTATGATCACGGTTGATAGCTACAGTTGACAGTGTACGCCCTGTGGGGCGATAATGCAATAGTCAATGTTTTATCAAATCCATAACTTCAGGTTATAACTATGGATTTCCGGCTCACCGTTTTTCGCGCGGTGGCCCGGCGCCGAAACTTCTCGCGCGCGGCCGATGATTTAGATCTCAGCCAGCCGGCCGTCTCCAAGCATATCCGGTTGCTGGAAGCGGAGTGGAGTGTCCGGCTCTTTCATCGGCTCGGCGCCCGCGTGGAGTTGACCGACGCCGGCCGTATCCTGGCCGATTACGCCGAACGGATGGCGGCGCTTACCGAGGAGGCGCAGCGCGTACTGGCAGAGTTGGCAGGCTTGCAGCGAGGTTATCTACGGCTCGGGGCGAGCACAACGCCGGGGCTATACCTGCTGCCCGAAGTGGTGGCCCGCTTCCAGACGCGCTATCCAGGCGTGGAAGCTACGTTGGCGATCTCCAACAGCGCAGACGTGGCGCGGCGCGTGCTCGGCGCGGAGTGCGACCTCGGCTTTGTCGGCGCGCCGGCCGAGGTGTCCGGGTTGCAGGTGCGCCCCTTTGCGGAAGACGAGATCGTCCTGATCGTGCCTCCGGGCCACACGCTGGCCCGGTCAGCCAGCCTCGTGCCGGAGCTTTTCGCCGAAGCCACCCTGATCCTGCGCGAAGCCGGCTCGGGCACGCGACAGCTTGCCGAGGCGCGCCTGGCGCAGTTGGGTGTGCGGCCCAGGCGAGTGATGGAGCTATCGGGGTGTGAAGCGGTGAAGCGCGGGGTGGCGGCCGGGTTGGGCGTGGCGTTCGTCTCCCGGCGCACGGTCACATTGGAGCTCGCCCACAACCTGGTCTGCGCGCCGGAGATCCCCGCTTTGCGCATCGTGCGCCACCTCTACGCCCTGTCGCGCAAGGACGCGCGTCCCACCGCGGCCAGCCTGGCGTTCCTGGCGCTGGTTTTCGGGACAGGACCGCGCAGCTAGGCCATTTGGCGCGTACGAATTCCCATTGATCGGCGCGTGCGCGATGGGGGAGCATCTGCTATCATAGTATCTGGCGCAAGTGCGCTGAAAGGAGCCAGCATCATGATACGAGATCCGGTTTGCGGCATGGAGATCGAACCCCAGGACGCGGCCGCAACGCGTGAACACATGGGGCAGACGTTCTACTTCTGCTCAGCGAATTGCGTTGAGACCTTCGACGCCGATCCGCACCGGTATGCGCACGCGATGCCGGCCGAGCCGCAGCACGCCGGCTCGGCCACCACGGGCTTCAACCCCGACCTGCCGCTGGCGCGCATTGAGCTGCCGGTGCTCGGCCTGACGGCGGAACGGGATGGCCGGGCGGTGGCGGCGGCCCTGACCGGCGTGCCGGGGGTGCGCAGCGCGCACGCGAACACTGGCGCGGGTATCGTGACGGTTGAGTACGATCCGCAGCACGCGAATACCGCGGCCCTGGCCGCCGGCCTGCGCTCGGCCGGCTTTCGCGCAGGCGGCGCGCAGATCCGTATCGGCATCCAGGACTTGCGCTGCGCGTCTTGCGTCGGCTTCATCGAGGAGGACCTGCGGGCGACGCCGGGCGTGCTCAGCGCGTCGGTCAACGCCGGCACGCAAGAAGCCACCATCGCCTACCTGCCCCAACAGACCACGCTGGCGCAACTCCAGGGCGTGATCCAGGATTGGGGCTACCGAACCCGGCCGGCCGCCCGCGAGGAGCCAGCCGACAAGCAGGAAGCTGAGCACGATCGCGAGTACCGCAGCCTGTTTCGCAAGTTTCTCTTCGCCGCCATCATCTCGGTCCCGGTGCTGATCTTCGCCTACCCGCAGTTTGTGCCCCTGGTGCGTGACCTGCCGAAAAGCATCCTGCGGCTGGCCTGGCTCGGCAGCGCCATCATCACTCTGCCTGTGCTCTTCTGGTCGGGCAGGCAGTTTTTTACCGGTGCGTGGGCGGCGCTCAAGCACCGGGCAGCCAACATGAACACCCTGATCAGCCTCGGCACCGGCGCGGCGTGGCTCTATTCCACCATCGCCGTGCTTTTCCCCGCCATTTTTCCCGAAGGCACATCGGAGCCATTCTACGACGTGGTGGCGGTGGTGATCGCGCTGGTGGTGCTGGGCCAGGCGCTCGAACTGCGCGCCAAGGGCCGCACCAGCGAGGCGATCAAGAAGCTGATGGGCCTCCAGGCCAAGACCGCCCGCGTGATTCGCGGCGGCCAGGAGTTGGACATCCCGGTCGAGGAGGTCTTGGTCGGCGACGTGGTGCAGGTGCGCCCCGGCGAGAAGGTGCCCGTGGACGGCGTGATCCTGGAAGGCAGCTCGGCCGTGGACGAGTCCATGCTCACCGGCGAATCGCTGCCGGTCAGCAAGGGCGCGGGCGACGAGGTGATCGGCGCGACGCTGAACAAGACCGGCGCGTTCAAGTTCCGCACGACCAAGGTCGGCAAGGACACCGCCCTGGCGCAGATCGTCAAGATGGTGCAGGACGCGCAGAACAGCAAAGCGCCCATCGCCCGCCTGGCGGACACCATCTCTGGCTACTTCGTGCCGGTCGTGATGATCCTGGCGGTGCTGACCTTTGTGACTTGGTTCAACTTCGGCCCACAGCCGCAATTGGTCTACGCGCTGGTCACGAGCGTGACGGTGCTGATCATCGCCTGCCCGTGCGCGCTGGGCCTGGCGACGCCGATGAGCCTGATGGTGGGCATCGGCAAGGGCGCGGAGAACGGCATCCTGATCCGTTCGGGCGAGGCGTTGCAGACCGCGCAGGCGCTCAAGACCGTGGTGCTGGACAAGACCGGCACGATCACCAAAGGTAAGCCGGAACTGACGGATGTTATCGTTGCAGGTTCAAGGTTGAAGGTTGAAGGTTCCCTTAAGGACAACTTTGAACCTGCCAACCTTCAACCTGAGACTCTCTTGCGTCTGGTGGCGGCCGTGGAGCAGTCGTCGGAGCATCCGCTGGCCGAGGCGATTGTCGAAGGCGCGAAGGCGCGTGAGCTGGAGTTGCCCAATCCCACGGCGTTCGAGGCGATCCCCGGCCACGGTGTGCTGGCGACTGTTGAGGGCCGCAAGCTGGCGGTGGGCAACCTCAAGCTGATGCAGCGCGAGGGGATCGCCCTGGGCGCCCTGGAAAGCCGAGCTGCGGCGCTGGCGGACCAGGGCAAGACGCCCATGTACGCGGCGGTGGACGGTCATGCCGCGGGTATCGTCGCCGTGGCGGATACGGTGAAGGCGGACTCTGCTGAGGCCATTGCCGCGCTGCACCGCATGGGCATCGAAGTCGTAATGATCACCGGCGACAACCGCCGCACGGCCGAGGCGATCGCCCGCCAGGTAGACGTGGATCGCGTGCTGGCGGAGGTGTTGCCGGAGGACAAGGCGCACAACGTCCACCTGCTGCAGGCCGAAGGCAAGAAGGTCGCAATGGTGGGCGACGGCATCAACGATGCGCCCGCGCTGGCGCAGGCCGACGTGGGGTTGGCGATCGGCACCGGCACGGACGTGGCCATCGAGGCCTCCGACATCACGCTGATCAAGGGCAGTTTGCGCGGGGTCGTGACCGCCATCGAGGTCAGCCGCGCGACCATGCGCAACATCAAGCAGAACCTGGTCGGCGCGTTCATCTACAATGTGCTGGGCGTGCCGGTGGCGATGGGGCTGCTCTATCCGTTCTTCGGCGTCCTGCTCAGCCCACTTATCGCCGGGGCCGCGATGGCCTTCTCCAGCGTGACCGTGGTGAGCAACGCCAACCGGCTGCGGGCTTTCAAGCCGCGCTTCAGCGCCCGCTGAAATGAGGGAGTTACAGCTACTATGAATGCAAGTCAAATCGTCGTCACCCTGGCGGGGATCGCCCTGAGCGGCTTCATCGCCTGGTTCTTCTGGTTCGCGCCGAAAGGCCAGACCCGCGCCACCGCCGGCGCGGGCGGCGCGCAGGAAGTCGCTGTGACTGTCAAGGGCGGCTACACGCCCGACGTCATCGTTGTGCAGGCCGGACGGCCGGTGCGCCTGCGCTTCACCCGCCAGGAGAGCTCCTCCTGCTCCGAGACAGTGCTCTTTCCCGACTTCAAGCGCAGCGCCAGGCTGCCGGAAGGCGAAGAGGTCGCGGTGGAGTTCACGCCAGATAAGCCGGGCGAGTATGGTTTCCAGTGCCAGATGGGCATGCTGCGCGGGAAGCTGATTGTGGAGTCATGAACGGTGAGAATTCCTTCTCGGCTTCTTGGCCGGATCTAAACAACTTCCTAACAATCTGGGGCTATACTGAGGTTGTAAGTTGGCGAAGGGCCAATGATACTATCTCAGAAACAGGAGAATCTCTCGATGAGCAAGCGTATCAAACTCACAATCGGAATCGGCCTGGCTGTACTGCTGTTGGCGGCCGTGTTCGCCACGGCGGCGTTCGCGCAGGGGCCGACGGGCGGCTTTGGCGAGATGATGGGGGGACAAGGCTATAGGCCCGGTATGATTGGCGGGCAGAGTACTGGCGGTATGATGAACGGCCAAGGCTACGGGCCCGGCATGATGGAGGGCCAGGGGATGATGGGCAACGGTGCAGGCATGATGGGCGCGGGCAATGCCATCAGCGGCACCATGCCGGCGAACTGCCCGATGTTCGGCGCCACGACGCCGCAGGCGAACGCGCGGCCGATCACCTTCGACAAGGCCGTGGAGGCCGCGCAGCAGTACCTGACGTCGTACAACAACTCTGACCTGAAACTGGCCGAGGTGATGGAGTTCGATAACAACTTCTATGCCCTGGTCACCGAGAAGAGCACCGGAGTTGGCGCCTTCGAGTTGTTGGTCAACCGCTACACGGGTGTCGTGCATCCCGAGCCCGGCCCCAACATGATGTGGAACACCAAGTACGGCCACATGGCGGGGCGAGGTGGGATGATGGGCGGGATGATGAGCGGCCAGGGCATGATGGGCGGTCAGCGCAATCAGCAGACCGGGCCGCTGACCGTGACAGTCCAGCAGGCTCGCACGACCGCGCAGCAGTGGCTCGACGCTAATCAACCGGGCGCCAGGCTGGCCGATGACCAGACGCAGTTCCCAGGCTACTACACCATGGACTTTCTGAAGGATGGCAAGACCGCCGGCATGTTGAGCGTCAACGGCTACACCGGGCAGATCTGGTACCACACCTGGCACGGCGCCTTCATCAGCGAGAAAGAGTTCTAGCGCGGGCAGCCGCCAACGCGGCACGCGGCCGGCGACGTCTCAACGAGATGTCGCCGGCCTTCTCTTGTGTGGTATACTGATCACGATGTTGGGCGCTGTGGAAGTCAGGCGGAGGTAGGGGGCGATGGCAAAAATAATCCTGGTGGTGGACGATGAGCGGAAAATCGTCACGGTGCTGAAGGGCTACCTGGAGCAGGCCGGCTATCGCGTCGTTACCGCCGGCGATGGGCAGATGGCGCTAACGACCTTCCGCCACGCGAAGCCCGACCTGGTGATCCTGGACCTGATGTTGCCCGGCATTGACGGGCTGGACGTCTGTCGCACCCTGCGCCGCGAGTCTTCCGTGCCGATCATCATGCTCACTGCTCGCGCCGAGGAAGCCGACCGGTTGATCGGCCTGGAACTCGGCGCCGACGACTACGTGGTTAAGCCGTTCAGTCCGCGCGAAGTGGTGCTGCGCGTGCGCGCCATCCTGCGCCGGGTCGAAGGCGAGGGGGCGGCATCGGAGATATTGCAGGCCGGCAGCATCACCCTGGACTTGGCGGCACACCAGGCGACGGCGGCCGGCCAAGCTGTAGAGCTCACGCCGATGGAGTTTGAGCTGCTGGCCGCGCTCGTGCGCTCGCCGGGGCGCACCTTTTCGCGGGCGCAGTTGCTCCAGCAGATCCAGGACAGCCCCCTCGATGGCTTCGACCGCACCATAGACGTGCACATTCGCAACATCCGGACCAAGATCGAAGCAGACCCCAAGAATCCGCGCGTCATCCTCACGGTCTACGGTATAGGCTACAAGTTGGCGGAGGCCGCCGATGTTGCGTAGCCTCTTTTTTCGGCTGCTGGCCGCGTTCGCCCTGGTGATCCTGGCGGGGGCGCTGATCGTCGCCGCGTTGGTGAACCGCGCCACTGCCAGCCAATTCCGTCTCTATTCGGATCGCAACGGCCAAATGTGGGCGGCCCAGTTGGCGCCGCAACTGGCTGCCTATTATGGGCAGCAAGGCAGTTGGCAGGGGGCCGAAGCGGTGTGGCAGGGCTCCGGTGGGATGATGGGCATGATGGGACGGAGCTCCAACATGATGGGCTCCGGCGGTATGGGCATGACAGGGTTCGGCGCAGGCGCTTCAGAAATGTGGACCATGATGGGGCTGCGCGTCGTCCTGGCAGATGCCGGCGGCCGGGTGATCGGCGACTCGACGGACGTCCTCGTCGGCAAGACGCTGCCCGCCGCGGAACTCGCCCGCGGAGCGCCGATCCAGATGAATGGGCAGACTATAGGCACGGTCATCGTCGCGTCCTCTGCCACGCTCGCCGATGATTCCACGGCCGGCGCGTTCCTGCGCGATGTCAACCGCTCGATCCTACTAGCCGTCCTGGCCGCGACCGTGATCGCCTTGGCTCTGGGCGCGCTGCTCTTCTTCCAAGTCACCGCGCCGGTCCGCCAACTGACGGCCGCGGCTCACGCTATTTCGAATGGCGATCTCAGCCAGCGCGTGGCCGTGGGCTCAAGGGATGAGCTTGGGGAGCTGGCCGACGCGTTCAACACCATGGCCGCCAACCTGGCCGCCTCGGAAGGACAGCGCCGCCAGATGGTGGCCGATATCGCCCACGAACTGCGCACCCCACTCAGCGTGATGCAGGCGAACCTGGAGGCCATGCAAGATGGCATCCTGCCGACCGACGCCGAGCAACTCGCCTCGCTGCACGAGGAAACCTTGCTCCTGAGTCGTTTGGTGGCCGACCTGCGGCTGCTCTCGCTGGCCGAGGCCGGGCAGCTCAAGCTGGAGCTGGCCGAGGCCGACCTGGGCGATCTCGCGCGCCGGGCGACCGAGCGGCTGCGTCCCACGGCCGATGCCAAGAGGATTGCGCTCACCGTTGAAGTCGGCGCCGACCTGCCCCGTGTGTGGGTAGATGCCGATCGCTTCACCCAGATGATCGGCAACCTGCTGGACAATGCTCTGCGTTACACACCGGCGGGCGGCCGGATCGAGTTAGCCGTGCGCTGGTCTGGCGAAGCGGGCCAAGCGCGGCGGCCAATCGTCGCGATCACTGATAGCGGCAGTGGAATCGCTCCCGAAGACCTGCCGCACGTGTTCGACCGCTTCTATCGCGGGGACAAGTCGCGAGCGCGCGCCAGCGGCGGCTCAGGACTGGGCCTGGCGATTGTCAAGCAACTCGCGGACGCGCACGGAGGCAACGTTTGGGCCGAAAGCCCGGTTTTCCACACCCCTGATGGCGGTGGCTTTGGCACCAGGATTGTAGTGATGCTTTGAGGGCCAGAACTGTAATGGCGACTTTAGTCGCTCATCCGCACGGAAACGACTGAAGTCAGTACTACCAATCCACAAATCATCGTTGACAACCCGCTACTTCAGATTGTAACGATACACATTGGTCTCGCGGCGCTCGAAGCCCATGCGTTGGTAGAGACGGTTGGCGGCTTCGCGCGAAGGGCGGGAGGTCAGATCCACGGTGGCGGCGCCAGCCTGCCGGGCGTGTTCGAGCGCGGCCCGGCAGAGCGCCTCGCCGATGCCCTGGCCGCGGCTGGCGGCATCCACAATCACATCCTCGATCCACGCGCGCCGGCCGGTCGGGATGCGGAAGAGCGCCAATGTCAGCGCGCCGGCAATCTCGCCGCCCCGCGCCTCTTCGCGCGCGATGAAAAGGATCGTTGCAGGCGAGGCGACCAGCTCGGTCAGCTCATCGCGGGTGGGCGGCGGGTTGGAGGATGAAAGCTGCGGGATGAGCCGCGCGAACGCGGCGACAAGCTCATCGGTGACTTGGGTGACTTGGGTGATTTCCACAGTAGCTCCTGCGCTTGGCATTCAATATGATGTCGTTCCGGTCAAATTTATTCAAGGCGCCGGCGCGCATGTAAACGTCCGATCCTGGCTGAGATCGGTCCGCCAGCCCGCTTCGGCTGCGCCGGGCGGGCCGGGCGCGCAGGCGCCGGCCTGTACCCACACCGGAACGGCCACCGTCCCGGCCTGCTTGCGCACCGCCAGCGTGTAGGGCGCGGCCGCGACCGCGGCGGGCAGTCGGTAGCGCAGGGCCACGACCGTCTGGCCGGCCGGCCGCAAGATGAAGTCGCCGCTGAACTGTGTGGTATTGTGCTCGCCGCGCTCGGTCTTGACGTGTTGCAACCCCTCCGCGGCCAGCAGCTCGCTGCCCAGCGGGGCATAGACGCGGAGGTAATCCCAATAGCAGCGCGCGGCCAACTCCTGGTAGGAATCGCCATACTTCAGAGTGCGCTCGCAGGCAGCGTTGGCGGGCAGCGGCCGGGCGGTGTGCGTGTAGGTAAGCGTCACGGTCGCGGTCAGGCCCCCGTCCGCCGGCGTCACGCGATAGCCGATCTGCTGCTTGACGGCCGCGTTGGCCTTGTTGAAGCCGACGTTCGTATCAATCACCGCCAGGAAGTCGCCCCTTGCCGGCGGGACGAGCGCGCCATCCCACTGGCGCTCGCTCAACAGGGCGGCCAGGGTTGGGTCGGCCACCGCGATTTGGACGTGGCGGCCGTCGAGCATGTCGAGCGCGGCCTTGCCGAGCGCCAGCGGGTCCAGCTTGCCGCCGCCTTGCAGTTTGGCTAACGCGACGCCGACCAGTTCACTCATGAAGTCCTTGCGTTTTTTGTACCAGTCTGCCGATGATTGCTCGACCGTGTCGCGGCTGGCGGTCGGCGCTTCCCAGGCGCGCTTCATCTCGGCGATCACGTTCGCGCCGGTGATCTGGCCGGGCCGGCCGGGGATTTCCAGCGGGCCGAGCGCGCCGACCAGCAGCCGCACCGCTTCCATGTCGAGCGCGATGGCCCCGTCGGTGGCGATCCCCTGGTCTTGCGCATACAACGCCTGAGCGACCGCCGCGCTGGTCGGGAAGTCGGGCGACCAATTGCTGTCGCGCAGCACCAGCAAGTCGGCGCCCATGTGTTCGCGCAGCGCGGGGGGCGGGTCAGGGTGCGGCTGCTTGAAGTTGTCCACCGCGTAGCTGTCGCTCACCTTCATTTCAACGATGCGACCTTTGTCCAGTCGCACGTGGCCGGCCCCGCTGATGAAGCCGCCGGTGGGGCGCAGCTCGTCGTTGTTTTGGGCGAGCAGCAGATAGGCGCGCGGGCCGTTCATCCCCAGGAGCGCGGGCGCGGCCTGTGCGCCTTGCAAGCCGGCGCGGATGAGCGGCAGGAAGCGATCCAGGCGCTCGATCTGCGGGGCCAGCCGGGGATGGAGCGGCCCCTGCACCTGGCTGCGCAACGCCTCCGCCCGGGCCAGGCGCGCGTCGGCCGCGGCAAGCTGCGGCCCGGCCGCCGCGATGATGGGCAGCGCCCGGCCGAGCAGATCGCCCTGACCTGTCTGCCCCAACAGATCGCTGACGGGTAGCAGGGCATCGAGCGCCTGCCGCCCCCCGCCGGCCAACTCGATCCCCATCTCCAGCAGGAGCGGCGCGGCGCGCACGGTCGGCCCAACGTCGGGCAGCCAGCCCAGCCACGGCGCGAGCCCAAGGAAGGGGCGCGCCGCGGCCTGCGTCCCCGTCAGATGCGCCTCCAGGTTCGCCAGGCTCGCGCGCAGGGCCGGCAGCGCGTCCAGCGTCGGGCTTTCGGCCAACGCCTGCAACTGCCGCAGGTCGGCCAGCGCGTACCGCGCCTGCGCGGCCGCGCGGTACGCGCGCCAGCCGAGCCAGGCCGCGACCAGGAGGAGCAGGAGGAGGAGTAGGATGAGGAATGGCTTGGGTTTCATCAGGTTCTCACGGTGTAACGATAGACTTGGCAGGTCTTCGAGGGCCTGTCAGGTGTGGCATTAATCCCCTAGCGCTTTCAACAACGCCTCCCGCGCATCCGCGTAGAACAAGACCGTCAGCCGCATCGCCATCTCGTCCGACAGCTCGTTCAACTGCCGGCGGGCCGAGATCGGAATCAGAAGCATGGAAGCGCCTTTTTCGATCGCCAGCTCCGCCACGTTGACGGCGTTATGCACCGGGTCAATGCCGCCGCCCAGGTTGAGGGCGCCCACCGTGATGAGGCCGCCCTTCAGGCTCTTGCCCAGCAGCGCGCTGCAGAATGTCAGCAGGGCAGGCAAGCCCAGGAACGCGCCGCTCTTGGCCGCATCGAAGGCGCGTAACTGCACCGTGAACTCGTGCTGCCGCGGATCGCGGTCGCCGACGAGCTCACGGGCGCGCATGACCAGGTTCTGCTCGCCGTACTTGATGCTTTCGCGGAACGGGCCTGGCGCGGGGAAGTTGACGATGCGCACTCCGCCGCCCGGCCCGACGTTGACATCAATGCGATAGAGGCCGGCGCCCTCATCCGGCCCGCCGGGGCTGATGCCCCAGACCTGGCCCGGCGGCAAGGGGTCGCTGCCGATGGTCTGGGTGCTTTGGAGCTCGGGCGTCACGACGAACTTCTCGACCCCTCCGACGCCGAGTTGATAGCTGAAGTGGGTGTTGCGAAACTCGGCGCTGCCGATGCGCTTCTGTTGTTCCTTCACCCGGCGGCGGCACTCCAGGGCCAGCTCCACCGCCCAGGCAAGATCCTCGTCGCCGATCGCCATTTCGCGGTCGGGGTAGAGCAGCTTGAGCAGGCCATTGACGGTGTGGTTGATCGCGTTGGTATCGCGGCCGCTGATCGCGCTGCCGTAACGCACACGGCTGGCGACGGCCGGCAGGCGGTTCTCGGCCCGCAGTTGCGACCACCCTTCCGACAGGAAGTCGCTGACCAATCCGAAATGCTCGGTGAACAGGGAACGGTCGAGCTTGGGTATGTCCCAGCCGGGCAGGTACGCATGGATGCGATCCATGAACGCAGTGTCGTTGCGCATCTCTGGCGGCAGCGGGCCGAGCAGGTGGCCGATCCGCTGCTGGTGCTCGACGTCCACCTCGAAGTTGCCCACCATGACGATGCTGCCCGTGGCGCGGATGTTCTCGCGGCCGCGGCTGAACTCCCCGGCTTCCATGTAGCCCTTCATGATGTTGACACCATCCTTCTGATCGAAGGAGATGCCGGAGACCTCGTCGAAGCAGACCACATCGTAGAGGCAGACCAGGCCACGCTGGCCGGTGGCGTTGTTGACGAACATCTGGGCCACGGTCGCCTTGCCGCCGGAGACCAGGTGCGAGTAGGGGGAGATTTGCTGGTAGAGATGCGACTTGCCGGTGCCGCGCGGGCCAAGCTCCACGATGTTGAAGTTGCGCTCGACGAACGGAACCATGCGCAGGAGCAGGATGTCCTGGGCGCGGCGGGCAAGCCGATCTGGCTCGAAGCCGACGCTGCGCAGCAGAAGCTGCCGCCATTCTTCAGTGGTGAACGCTGCGCGGCCGCGCGCCAGATCATCCGACACGCCGCGCTTGGAGAGCTGGATGGGGCGCAGGGCGGTGACGCCGAACGGCCGGCCGTTGCGCTCTTGGGCGATGGCCGCGTCATATTCGAGCTGGATCTCGGCGTAGAAACCGCCGGTGAGCATGCGCTCGTTGCCCGCGACCGTCTCGGCAGCGATGCGCACGTCGCGCAGACGCAGGCTAGGCAGCGTCGCCAGGTAGGAGTCGGTGGCCGTGTCCAACCGCGCGGTGATCAGGTCGATCAGCTTGACCGAGCCGCGCTCGCGCGCACGGGATTTGAACAATTCCTCCTCGCCCGGCCGCACGGTGCGCTCGCGCATCTGGCGCTCCACGATCTCCAGCCCCTCGGCGATCTCGGCCGGGTCGGTGCTGGCGCAGTAGCGCCCTAACAGGAATTCGCCGACATAGGTCGGTACGGGGTATTGCCCCCGGAACTTGAGCGCCAGGTCCTTGCGGACGACGTACCCCGCGAATGCTTCGGCTGCAAGCTGGTCAAGCCTGTCCAATTCCATGTTCCCTTCCTGAGGGATGGCGCAATCTGGTAGATTGCGCTACATCTACCCGCCGATCGTGGTTTGAGCTTGTGCCAGCAGCGCGCCATCTGCGCCAAGCACGACCACAAATGCTGCTGCGTCCAGTTTATCATCATCTTCGACCAACAGCGAAGCTGCGCCGGTCTCTATCGGTTTGGGCGTCACGATGGACGTTGCAGCATTGCCGGCCTTGGCGCGGATGTCAATGGTCATGCCTGCGCCTGCCCCGTTTACTGAGACCGAGCAACGCAGCCCCTTCCAGGTCACGCCCGTGATAGCCGCCTCCTGCATGGCTGCGGCAACCGGCTTGGACACCGTAATGACCGGCACAACGCACTCTTGAGGACTGATGCCGCCGTGCTCGTAATCTTTGCCGGCCTCGTAACACGCGATGCCCGAGGCCACGGCGATCCGCACGTCCTTGTCCCAGTGCCACGGGACCGTGTGCTGGTCGGTCTGGGCGTCCTCTTTGAGCACCGCGCAGCGGCCTTTGCGCAGGACCGTCAGATGCTGCGGCAGCTCGACCTTGGGCAGGCCGCCGGGCAGCAGGAGCCAGCCGTGGTCGGTGACGACCACGACCTGCTGCCAGCCGTGAGCCAGCAGCGCGTCTATCCTCCCTTCGAGACTGCGCAGCTCGCCCGGCAGGTGATGGCTCAGCATCCAGCCGTGCTCGTGACCGTACTGATCAATGGCGCCCAGCTCGGTCCACGCCATCCCGTTCGGATCGCCAAGAGCATCCCCGGTAAGGACCTGATAGCCGGCCCCCTCGAGCAGCTTGCGCAGTGTGGCAGCCGTGCTATTGGCGCCGGTGGCCTTGACCACCGGGGTCAGGCTTGCTCCGCCGCCGCCCGCCATCAATCCGGCGACGGGCGAGATCGCGGGCTTGGCCGTCGGTGTGACCGTCGGCAGGGCGGCCAGGCGCCAGCCGGTCGCGCATGACAGGCCCCTCCGCTCCAGCGCCATCACCAGCTTCCTGCCGGCGTCGAAGCGCAGCGCATCGCTGAACAAGATGCACGTGCCCGGGTCGGCTGCTGGCGAGAGCTCCGGTACGTAGTTGGCTGCCGGATTGCCGAGGACGGCGGTTTGCAGCGCGATCGCGGCCTTTTCCAGCCACGAGCGGTAGAGCGCCACGATCGCCGTCTTGACTGCCGCCACATCCTCAGCGGCTTCGACCGCCGCGAGCGCGTCCAGGGCCGCAACGTCAGCCTGCCAGCCCTTCTGGGTGTATGCCGCTGCGACATCAGCCACGGTTGCGCCGCCCAGCGGCTTTTCCGTGGCTTGGGCCAGGGCGGTCAAATGCTGCAGTGCCGCCGCCAGCGGCGCCTGCCCCAACTTGGCCCAGACCCACGTCCGTCGCGGTCCATGTTCGGCTTCAAGCTGTGCTACAGCGCTGCGTGCGTCGGCCGGGGCAGCAGCGCCCAACGCCAGTAGCGCAGCGCGCAGGTCGCCCTCTGCTGTCTCGTTGTGGCTCGGCCAGTAGGCCACGCGCTTGTCAAAGAGACTGAGCTGTGGCTGGGCACGGCGCAGCAGATCCGGTAGATTGGGATATCCCTCGGGGTTCTCTTCGAAACGGTCCCAGACGATCTGCCAGGCACCCTGGTGTCCCCCCAGGCGCTCAGCGCCGGCCAGTGCACCGTCATCCACGGGGTGAAAGCCGTACTTATGCTTGCAGAGGTTACAGAACGAGTACCACTCTGCCGGTGTCAGACTCTTGGGATAGCCCTCTGGGTCATTCAACCAGAGGAGCAGGCGCCGCACTTCGTCCGGGTTCAGGAGTTCATCGAAGAAGGCGGCTTTGAGCGGCGCTTCCTTCTTCAGGCGCGCGATCGGCTCGTACGCCAGCTTGAGCAGCGCCCGACCGAGCGCCTCCTTCGTGGCTGTGTCGCTGCTCAGCGCAATGCCCAGGCCGCCATCGGCGCTTTGCAGGAAGCCGGCGACCGTCCAGTCGCGGCCGTTTTTGTGCGTCCACAGCACGCCGCGGTACTGAAGCTCGGCCAGCGGCTGGAGCGGCTTCGGGCACTCCTCGATGGCACGGATTTCGGCGCGGCTGATCCCCGGCAGGTAGATGACCGGCACGGCGCCGGCCGGCACGGCATCAGCCGCGTCATCGGGCAGCGTCCGCGCGATCATGCAGCGCAGCCAGTAGGCCGGGCCGCTGCGTTGAGCGGGCGCGTAGGGGCCGAGGGTCAGCAGCGGCAGCCGTTCGCGGAGCGCCGGCAGCAGCGGCGCCCACTGGCGCTCTTTGTCGGGCCAGAGGATGGCGGCCGGCGGGGTCTGGTCGTTTTTGTTGTAGCTGCCGGCGCGCGCCAGTCCGGCGATGAGGCCATCGAGAAATGTGATCGGTTCGCTCATGGAGGACCTGCCTGCGGCAGTTGGGCCAGGATGCGGTCGAACAGCGCGATCAGATCGGGTGGCGGCAAGATCGGTGCATCGCGCAGCTTCTGTAACACGTTGATACCTTCGGCGACCCTGTCCCGCTGTGAGGCGGGCAAGGCAGTCCATAACTCGCCTGGATCACACAGATAGGATTCGATGCAAAAGCGCGGCAAGATATGCAGGCGGGGCGATTTGTCAGCCGCGGCAACGACGTCGGCCTCACGCCATTCATCGCGGTCAACGATCCCAATCCACGAAGGGCGGTGGACGGTAATGCCCTGGATCACGTGGCGCTTGCCCTCGGCCGCCGCGAGAAACGCGCGGCTCCGCCAGCCGGCCGCGTGTAGATCCAGGAAATGGCCGAACCACAGCACATCTTCCTTGCCCTCAACCAAGATGACCGGCAAACCGCGCGCCAGGTTTTCGATCTCAACGATCCAGGCCGGCAGGATGCTCACCGCACCACCTCGTTTCTCGTTGTATCCAGGCGGACGGTGCGCGAGTCCGTGAATAGCTCCCACAACTCCGGCATATGCGAGGCGATGATGAGTTGACCGTCCTTGTCTGCCACCATCCGTCGTAAGTGGCTGACGAACGCCGTCGCCACGGAGACGTGCAGGTGCAGGTCTGGCTCGTCCACAAGCACGACGCCGCCCGGCCGCAGCCAGCGCGTGATCGTCGCCAGCATCAGCAGCACTTGCTTTTCCCCGCTGCTCAACTCCTCGATCGGGTGGCTGTCGCCGCTCCCGACCTGCACCAACAGATTGCCGGTGCGCCGGTCGAAGCCATCCAGGCGTTTGCCGACCAGGAACCTATCGAACTGTGATGCGATTTCGTTGAACTTGATCTCATCTACGACCCTCAGATTGTAGAGGTAGTTCTGCAAACTTCCCCGGCGGCTTGTGACCGGCTCGTAACGAGCCAGCCACTGATACTCCTCCGGCTCCGGCTGGACGTTGAATTTCTCGGTCAACGGAAGCAGCAGCCGAGTTTCACTGGTCAGGTGGACGAGGTTCGGCAGATCGGCTCGCTTGCCGAGCTGGTTCTCGGCTAGTTGGTCGGTCAGGCGGTTTGTCCAGGCCTCGCCCTGATTTCGTGTCTCTACCCGGCTGCCGTCCGGGGGGCCGGGAGGTATGTAAGCGCCGGTGATTTGTGCGCTGCGCCCCGCTTCCAGGGATGAAGGGAGGTGGAGCTGTAGTCCAAAGCGGTGCGCATCGGCATGAGCGGCCGCAAGGTCGCGAGCGGCATCGTCTCTGCCCGCATAGACCCATAATGGCGCAGCCTCGAAACCGATCACTTCCATGGCCGCCAGGCCCGCCGCCTGCAAGAGCCGCGCCCCGGCCGCGTCAGTGACCGGGTTTACCCCAGAGAGCGAGTCGGCCACGCCCCGCCAGAGGGCCGCAATGATCTCCAGCAATGTGCTCTTGCCGCTGCCGTTCGGCCCCATCAGCAGCAGCGCGTCGGGCACACGGTTGATCCAGCCATCCGCGAAGGCACGGTCGAAAGCGTGAAAGTTGCGAACTTGTTTTAGAATGACCCTGCTGATTTGCATGTGGGGCCTCCTTCGGCGGCCGTACAGAAATCCTGAGACTCGTTTCGGGCATCGCCGCCTATTCTATCACAATCGGCAGCAGCGGCGCCCACTGGCGCTCCTTATCGGGCCAGAGGCCGGCAGTCGGCGGGGTCTGGTCGTTTTTGTTGTAGCTGCCGGCGCGTTGCAGCGCGACAACTAGAGCATCGAAAAAGGTCATTGAGTCGGTCATCGTATTATACTTAACTTCAATTGGTCTGCCAGGTGGGGCATTCCATCCCAAGTGCGGCCTTCCAGAAGCCGACCGGCGCGTTTCTTCCAGACGCCCCCCCATTGCTTGAAGAAGAAGGGCACATGGTTTGCCTGGCACTGATCCCGAATGTCCAAGAGCCACTCTTCTTGCACTGGCCTTGCTCCTGGGCCGGACTCCCCACCCGCAATGACCCAGTTGATCCCTGTCAGGTTGAGCGTGTGCAGGGGGCCGAGAAGCGGTTCAAGCGAGAGAAACTTGATACGAGCGCCAGTCTGTCGCAAATGATCCATGCGATATTGATAGTCACGGCTTTCAACGCTGACGCCCATCCACACGTTCGGCGACCAGGGAAGCTGTGCGCTTAACTCAAACAGCCGGTCCGAACGTTTGGTGAGCAGTTGGAAGATATGCCAGCATGCACGCTGCATGACGTCAAAGACCTGCAGGATGAACTCATCTGGCACGTCCCGATGAAAAAGGTCGCTCATCGAATTGACGAAGATCATCTGTGGCTTTTTCCAGCCCAACGGCGCCTCGAGCGCATGTGGATGCAGGGTGAGACGAAAGCCATCTGCGTAATTCGGCTGCCCCATCGCCTGAAGCCGCCGAGCCATACGTTCGGCATAGCAATGCTTGCAGCCGGGGCTGATCTTTGTGCAGCCCGTCAGGGGGTTCCAGGTGGATTCGGTCCATTCGATACTCGAACGCGTGCTCATCGTCGCGCCTCCGCTGGCCTGTGATTTTGCTGGCGATTCAAGTATAGCACGAATGTTCCATCCTGTAAATCGTCTACTCGAATAATCGGGCCTGGCCGTGGACATCGCGTCGCGTGATGGCGCGCCAGAAGGTTTCGCCCAATGGATGTTTGCTGGCAAAGAGCAAGCGATAGAGGGGCGCTTTGCGCTTGACGTTGCGCATCAATGGCTCATCGCCCACTTCATCGTCGCGACGAACTTCTTGATACCCCACCGCTCGAAGCCGGCTCCGGTAGAGATCTATCAAATGCCAGTGGATGCTGCCGCTCCCGGTACATGCACGTCCTCTCTGCCGCTAGTGTGACTGCCGCGCCGCCAGCTTCTCCGCCCGCGTCAAATGCCGATCGTTGATCCGCGCGCTGCCGTCCGGGTTCGTCCCGCGATCCACCTTCCAGTTGATCGTGAACTTGCTGCGCAGCACGCCCGCGGTGACGAACGGCCGGATGTTGAGCCGCACGCCGTCGTTGAGATCCGGCGCCCAGCCGATGGGCTGCTCGGCCAGCGGCTTCCAGCGCACGTAGATGTCGTAGGGCGGCTCCCCGTCCAGGATGGCGACCAGCTTCTTCTGGAGTTTCAGCGCTTCGACCAGCCGCCCGTCCGCGCCGCCGATGCCGGCGCCTTGCTCGTCCCGCTGCCGACCGATCCACGCGCCCAGGTAGGTGTAGGTCAGCTTTTCCAGCCTGGCCCGATCCAGCTTGTGGTAGTTGACCAGCGCCGCGAAGCCGTCTTTGCGACCGTCCCACACGTGCCAGATAAAAGGCCGGTTGTGGAAAAGCCTGCAATGCTGTGAGAAGAAGCCGTCGACGAGCCAATCTTCCAGCGTCTTGCCGGTGAAACCCACAGAGGCCAGCAATCGCTCTTGCGCCGCGGCCGACCACGCGTCGCCATATGCCACAGCCAGCAGGCTTCGTAGCCGTTCCGCGGCCGGCGCTTCGCCGGCGACGGCGGGGAGGCAGACGATGCCATCCGCGTCCGCGAACGCAGCAAGGTTATCGTCCGCTTGCTGCGGCCAGCGGTAGCCCAGCAGCCGCGCCACCGCCACCTGCAGCGGCTCGGTCGTATCGACCGGATGACCGGGGAAGAGCCATTGGGTGGGGTCGTTGGAGTAGGGTTCGGGGAGGGGGCCGGCCGCGTCGGCGACAGCTTGCCAGAATTCAAGGTCGAAGGGTACCTTTGTAAGTGGTCCGTTGGATACTTTCCATCCCTTATCTATCTGGCGGACAAGTCGGTTGTACTCCGGTGAACTGCAGAAAGCCCAGAGAGCGGGCAAGTGCGTCTTGTTTCTAGGCACCAACGGGGCCACATTACTGTCATACAGTTCCCCAGTATACAGCGTGGCAGGAAGCTCCCCGATCTGTTTGACAGCAACACCGAGTTTGCCAACAGCCTGGTTATTCAGACGTGGACAAACCATTCCTAATCCTTGATGACTCCAGTCGATGATCTGCTCGCGACCACCATGGGGCTGCGTACTACTCACTGTGCTCTGGTAGAAACGCCAGTCATGCCCAAGTCCTGCCAGTTCCCAGAAACACCTTCGCCATCGATCATCATCTCCGGTTTTGATTCCCTGCTGCGCTATGACGTATTTCTCAAGTAAGTCGCTTTGATGCATCTGTTCTAAGGTGATTCGTGCTTCAGGATTCAGTGTTTGTATAGTCTGATTGAGTAGTCGTACTGAGCCGTGGCACAGCAGTTCTGACTTTCCTAAAGGTTTGTTTGCTTCAGAGGCATCGATGCCGGAGAAATGACATTGAGAGGCGAATGGCCTTGAATTCGTGATGATGCACAAGGCCACGTTCACCACCGCGCCTGAGATGGTCTCGAAGGCCCCAGTCCCGAGCCGCGCCACCAGATCCCAGGACCTGTCCGACAACAAAGCTCTCCTCAGCTCTTCGTAATTGCTTTGAAATAGCCAGTTTTGAGGCGTGACCAAGGCTACTGATCCTGCGCCAGTGCAAAAGGACAAGCAGCGTTCGACAAAGGCCGTACCCAGGTTGTGTTTTGCGCCACCATGGTGCCGAATGACAAAGTCCTGCAGCATAGCAACTTGAAGGCGCAATCCGAGGTAAGGTACATTCGTCGCCACCAGCGTATACTGCCCCGCCAGCAGCTTCGCCGCCTTCGCCACCCCCTCCGCCGCCGCGCCCAGCACGGCCGCGGCCGGGTCGTCCCGCTCGCGCGCCAGCGCCTTTTGCAGCAGCGGCGCCACCTCCTCGTAGTCGGCGCTGAACATGCGCTCGGCCAGCGGCACATCCGCGGGGTTGATCAGGCTGCCCAGGGTCGGCGCGTTCGTAAAGAGCTTATGCAGCCGCTCCAGCGCCGTCTGCAACCGCTCATCGCCGCGGGCCAGCCGCAGCCAATCCTCCAACTGGCCCGTCACCGCGATGCCGGAGCAGGCGATATTGGGCGTCGGCAGTGGCCGGTAGCCACCGCTCCGCCACGCGGCCAGCGCCAGGCTAAAGGTGGCGATCTGCGTGCAGCGGGGGTCCAGCTCCAGCATGAAGAGGTTGTCGCGGATCACGGCATCGCCGGCCGCGGCCGCGTTCAGCCCTTCTTCTTCCATGCGCATCCGTCGCAGCATCTCGAACTCGGCGGCCACGAAGTGCCCGGAGCCGCCGCACGGATCCATGCAGGTGATCGCCGCGGCGCGGTCGGGCCAGCCGGGGAAGGTACCTGCGGCGGGGACGCGGGATTGCAGATTGCAGATTGCAGATTGCAGATTGGCTTCCCCGTCCCCTGACTCCTGCCCCCTACCCCCTGACTCCTGTTCCACCCACCGCAGATATTTCCACTCTTTCACCAGCGGACTCTCCGGATGCCGCGCGGCCCACCACGCGCCCAGGGAGTTCTCCAGCAGGAAGCGCACCATGTAGTCTTCGGTGAAGAGTTGGGTCACCGGCGCCAGGTCGGCCCCGCCGATCTTGCGGCCGCTGGCGTTGACCTCCCGCTTCTTCTCGGTCTGCCAGAACTGGTAGACCCAACCCAGGCCATCGTCCGCGGTGAAGACCGCGGGCGGCAGGCCGGCCAGGATCGCTTCGAGCTTCTGCCGGCCCTCCGGCGCAAAATGCACCTGGGCGGCCGGGTCGTCGGCGGGGAAGATGCCGGGCAGCAGCGCGCCCGCATAGCGCGCGGCCAGATCCCAGGCATCGGCCGCTCCCTCTTCGGCGGCCAGCTCCGCACACTCCTCCAACGAGACCGATACATCGAGGGTCGGGTGCATCAGCAGACCGTTCTCGGCCAGGAAGCGCGCAAAGAGCATCCGGTGCCACTGCTGGTAGGCGACCTCGTGGGTCAAGAGGGGCAGGTCATCGGTTTTGGTGTCATCGCCCAATTGCCGCGCCTTAGCGCGCAGCCCGCGACGCAGTCCGCGCTGGGCTTCGTCCAGGGTCGCGAACGGCTCTGGCCGGGCCACGGCCAGGATGGTCAGGCTGGCGCGCGCGGCTTCTTCCGCGGCCCGGCGCGCGGCGATGATGGCGGTTTCAAGGGTTTTGCGGAGGTTGGTGGGTAGAGATGTCATGGTTTCACAACGATATTCGTGTGTTTCGGCGTTTCTGGGATGTTGACTTTTCGGCCGATCTGCTGTATGATGTTGTCAGTGAGGTGTCCCGGACCGCACGGGAACGATGGCGTGGCTGAAATGCCATGCGCCTGCCGGAACCACGTTTCCTTGTATCTGTCCGTGGTTTCTTCCGTCCGTGGGGTTATCTCTCCCACAGACCGAAGGGGCCACGGACGCTTTTTTATCGTTGTCCGTGGTTTCTTCCGTCCGTGGGGTTATATTCTCCCACGCACGAAAATCAGTCAGGGTTGACTCCGTAAATCTGTAGCTCTTTCTTGCCGAAATTGACAATTAGGCCGAATGCCAGGCCAAGGCTATTCAGATAAGTCTTCATCCGCGCAAAGTCATAGGCAGGAGGATGATCTAGCAGGGAACGCACGCTCAACAAATAACGATTCTCGATCAGCAAATGATCGCTCTTGTAACACTGCAGTAGTCGCGCACCCAGCTTCGCTGGAACCTCCACATCAACCTCACAACACAGGCCGTTGTATTGCATCTCGATTGCAGCTATCCTGCGATACACGACCTCCGAATACCCCAGCCCGTATTGCTGGCCAATGGTCATGATATGCTGTCTGATCCGATCCAAGCACGCACGGTCAAAGTCATTCAAGAGTGGATTGATCGCATCATAGTGCTCGGCGAGATTGAGTTGGGGTTCATCCCACACGATTCTCTGGATATCTGCGTATGTTGACCCAAAGTTGACCAGCAGTCCAAGGTGTTTGTTCCAGCACTTCAGGTAGTTGATCAGTTGAGCAAAGTGGGCCGATGTAATAGTAGAATAAGGCAGGGCCTTCAATTCCAAGATGATCAGATCCCAGGCCATCACGTCGCACTCGAAAAGATGGACTTCGATCCCGCGATGAAAAATGGTCTTGCGAAGCTTGGTCGCAACGGGGACAGCGCGGTCGCGCATGATCTGCACTAAGCCCTCGCGGTACACATCCTCGGGCCAGCCTGCGCGCAGGCGCTTCCGCGCCTCAAAAATCAACCCGCGAAGCTCATAGGTCTGTTGCTGATAGCGCAAATCTGACATTGCACACCGATCCCGCTGAATCCGCGCCGTTCATCATCACATGGCGAACGCGAAAACTCACTGACCGTCCAGAAATCGTCCGTGTTCTCTTCTATCGGTGGAGCCAAGCCCAATGCTTATTTGGCTCAGAGAATAACAGGGCTGCCGCCTTCAATCAGTGTCATGATCTCCGCACGTAGCGTGTCCAGGTATTCATCCACTTCAACCACCGTCTTCAGCGTCGCAGGCTTCGGCCGCACGCGCACCGCCTTCGGCTCCAATAGCTTTGCCGCTTCCTCCCGCGCCCGCGCAAAGCGCGCCGGCAGCGCGGCGATACGGTTCTCCCAGGCCGCCAGCGGCGCCGCGTCCAGGGCTTCCAGCAGGGCGGCATCGGTGCCGACGTTGAGTTCGGTGACCGGGCCAAGCTCGTGTTTGCTCACGAGGGTCTGGCGGTCCGCCTGGCTCAGGCGCTCCCATTCTGCTGTGACCTGGAGCTGCTCCAGCTCGCGTTCACGTGCGCTGGCCAGCCGGCTGCGGCGCGTCTGCAGCTCAGTCCGCAACAAGGCAGCCAGTCCGGCGATCAGGGGGGCAGTTGGGTCCGGGTCGGCCAGGAGGGTGCGGCCGGCCAGGATCGCCTCTGCTTGCATCCTCATCGGTTCCGCGGCCGGCAAGCCGTTGGCATGGCCCAGAAGCCGTTCGAGCGCGGCCCAGCGGGGCCGGCGTTGTTCGATCAGTCCCTTGTTCGCCGTCCATTGAGCCTGGCTCGCGCGCAGCTCATCGCTGCGGTTGAAGGCGGCCAGGATCAGCTCGTTGCCGCCCAGGGTGTGCAGCTCCTCGATGGTTTCGGTGGACGGCCGCGGCGGCAGGGGCGGCGATCCGCCGGCTTCGTGGGCGAACGCCGTCAGGCGCTCCAGCACCTTGCCGAGCGCGGCCACTTCTTCACCCGGCTTGGTTTGGAGGCCCAGGTCGGCCAGCAGTTTCCGCACGGCCAGGCGCTGCGCCGCGCTGACCGTGACCCCTTCCCTGGCGAAGTCCACAACGCCGATCTGCCCTTGCGGGATCTCCTTGGCGCCTGCGGGTTGGCCGTTGCGTGTGGCGCGCACGAAGCCGCTGGCGACAAGCGCCAGAAGCGTGCCATCCACGGCGTCTTGCGGCCAACCGTACCCTGCGCCCATGAACTTCTTACGGATCTCAGCCCCTTTCTTGCTCGCTCCGGTCAGAAAGGCCAGGATCTCCAGGCTGGCTGGGTGCTTGTCCACATCGCCTGAGTAACCCACCACCGCCAGCGCATCGGCCGAGCCATCTTCGATGCGCCTGATCACCTTGTCCCAACCGGCAACATCGGTGACGCTGAACTTCTCGAACAGCCTGGCCAACGCGCGCTCCACGGCCGCCCGGATCGCGTCGGCAAAGCTATCGCCAGTCACCTCGACCCCACCGCCTTGATAGACGCGTGCGTTGGCAACGATCGTCGCGACGAGGCTGGCGGCGCGGCCTTGCTCGATATCCCGGCGCGACTCCATCGCCTTGCGCGCCTCGATCGCCTCCGGCAGCGCCGACATGGGCCGGCCCTCCAGCGTGCCTTTGGCGGCCGCCACGCCGGACAGGGCGGCCTTCAGCCCTTCGGGATCGAGCCGGGGCAGGAACACGAAAACGGTCGGGCTGGCTAACCCCGCCGCCTGCGCCTCCTCGCGCACCGTCTTCTCAGTTACGGTCCACTCGTCGCGCACCCAGATCGGCACGTTGCCCGCAATGATCGGCGGCGCATCGGCGCCGAAGTGCAGATCGAACTTGCGCGGCGTCTTGTTGATCCCATGCACCAGCCGGATGTCTTTGAGCGCGGCGGTCACGGCAGCGCGAAACGCGGTTCCACGCTCGCTGGCCAGCCGCGTGTCATCGGCCTTGATCGGCGCCAGACGGCTGCGGTAGTCGGCTTCCCACTCGGCGCTCTCACGCGTTTGCAGACGGTATTCGTCGCCCACGACCATCAAGGCGCCGGATGTCACCAGGCTCTGCAACAGGTTCGGGATGCGCTGGCGCAACGCCGCGCTGCCCGCGACCAGATCATCCACGGTCAGGTCCGCCAACGTCGCGGCATCTGCCCGAACCCCCGCGAACAGCGGGCCTTCGGTCGGCAGCTTGCCGATCAGAAACGCCAACGCGCAGAGGCGAGAGCGCAGGTCGCCGTCAGGAGTGCCATCCCGCAAGGACTCGATGACAGACGCCGTATCGCGCAGCAGCACGGTGCTCTGCAGCAGGTTGGCCTTGAGCTGATCGTAGATGAAGTCGGCAGGAATTACCGTGCCCAGCGGTTTGCCGGCCACGGCGCGGGCTGCCTCGTGGACGATGCGCAGTTGGGTGCGTAACTGGCCGGCGGTGCCCGCGATATCCACGGCGCGCAGCGTGCGCTCCCAGAAGCGCCGCCGGACGGGGAGGAGAGGATACTCAGGCACGAGGTCGCTGGGGTCGGCAAGGTTCGGCCCGATCTTGGTGCCGGCCAGGTGTCTATTGATCTCGCCACTGGCGCCTTCAAGTACAGCCTTCAAAGCCGGCGTTGGGGTGGGATTCTTGCGCAGGACGACCTCGCGCACAACCTTCTGGACATCGGTATCGGACAGCTCAACGCGTTTCGTGAAACGCCCTTGAAGCTTCGAAAGCTGGGGGGTCGCCTAGATGGCCGACTGACCAGTGCCGACGAAGAGCAGCCGACTGCCGAAGCGAGAGCAGCACGCCTCCACGATGGTCTGCACGTTCAGAGCCCGTCCGGCATCTTCGCCGATGAACTGCTGCAACTCGTCGAACACGACCAGCGTGCACGGAAGCTTGCCAGGCGTCGTGGCTTGCAGCGCCAGTACGTCCTGCGCCGTATCCAAAAACTGCTCGTCGGTGATATCGGCCAAGACGGGGTATTGAGTTTTGAGCAAGCTGCGCGCCTCAGCTTCATTGGCCGCGAAGCCAGGGTATGTCGTTAGTAAACTGCCGGCCAGGTGCGGCGAGACGTACATGTTATTCAGCTCTTTGGCGAAATCCCTGCCCTTGCCTTCAACACCTGTCCGGACCGCATCGTAGAGGTTCTCGCGTTTGAGCCACAGCACGAAGCGTGCCGCGGGATATTGCTCCGGCAGCCCTGCGCTTCGGAACAGGATTGCCAGTAAGCCTAATCGCACGCTGCCTGCGCCCGCCGACAGCGTCCCGGCAGCAGACCACAGTCCCCCCGACTGTTTGCCTCGCGTTACCAGCTCTTTGAGCAAGTCGCTGACCTCGGTCGGTAGGTTTGCGAGTCCGCGCGCCGTAGCGCCATCGTCGAACCTGACATCGCGCCAGAGGTACTCAAGAACACGCACAAAATGCGACTTGCCGCTGCCGTAGAATCCATACACCCACGCGGCCGGCTGGGTCGGCTGATCCAGGTTTGCGAGGAAACCGGAGAGGACATCCTCCATACCCTGCTTATAGGCACCATCACATACAAAGGAAGATAGCTCATAGCGCAACACGGCCCACTCTTCCGGCGTCCTGGGGTCCACCACCTTGGCCACGCCGTCGTTGGGGATGGAGCGGGATGTCGGGTCAACAAGGAAAACGTCGCGATTCAGGAGCATGATTTCACTTCTCCTCTGCGGCTTCAATGGGCACCGCCAGGTAGTTCCAGCCGTCGCGCGCATCCAGCAGCCGGTAATTGGACCCGTTGCGTTGACCGGGGAAGAAGATCAGTAGGCGCCCTCGGATTGCGGGCGTAACCTTCTTCAAAAGATCGGAGGCATACATCAGCCCGAAGAGCGAGCCGATGCCGACCACCGCCACTACTGTATTGGCATCAGCGGTCGGCGCGTGCAGCGCATCATGGAGCTGGGTAACGATGGCAGCCGCGAAGTCCTCAAGCGCCAATGACATGTCTTCTGGGGACTCGAAATAGGCATCGCGGTACTCGTGGCCCGCCATCCAGTGGGCAAACGCGTCGGTGAGATCCACCTGTGTCCAGCCATGCCCGGCGTTTTTCGTGGCTACTTCGAACTCCGGAATGCGCAGCCTGAGGCGGCGCTCCTGGGTCGGCTCGTAGATCGCAAACCAGGCCCGCTGCTCCCCAGCCAGCGCCTGATCCCAGGGCAGCCGCACGAAGCGCTCATACGCCTTCACCAAACCTTCGATTCCCGCCATCTGCGTTCCCTCGCTATTTCAACGGTGATGCGTTTTCCTGCCGCAGGAGGTGGCGGAAGCTCACCTCGGTGACATCGCCGCTGCGGCGATATTCCAGCCAGCCCTGCTGATGAGCGGCCAGCGCGTGTTCGTGGAGCAAACTCATTGGCGTGTCGAGCAAGCGCGCCCACAAAGTCCCAAACAAGAAGTCACCGCGTACATCGCACAAGTGACCGAGCAATAACGCGTAGGCTGTAGCGGCTGGGCTGCTTCGGGCGTGCGAGCGCACCTTTGGCTGCCGGCGCGCCACATGACCCGACTGCTCCCAGCTTGACGCAGCATTTCGCCCGATCTTGAGCAGGATCGCCGAGTTGTAGTGGCCTGGGAAAGCCTCGACAATGGCTGTGCTCAGGCCGGAGGCGGTCACCGCCTCGCCGGGAGCGACGCCCAGTATGAGGTCCGCTGAACTGCGCAGCAAGGGATCACGCGCATTGGCGCAGAGACAGGCGAGCAGCGGTTGGGCGCCTGCGTCCGCATCCCAGAGATCGCGCAACGCGCGGAATATGAGCACGCGGCGGTCCAGGCTATACAACTCGCGCAAGGCTCGCAGTGAACGCAGCCGGGTGGTGGCTGTCTGCTTCAGCAGGCAGTTTTCTTCCAGGATCGCCGCCCGATACTCTGCGTAAGTCGCCGGCGACGGGCATGCGGCAAGCAAAAGCTGCAGCTCTGATAGCATCATGGTGCGGCTGGTATGCGCGCCGCCGGGGCCGTTGTCGAAACCGAAGCGAAGGGCGGATTCTGGGATCATGATCATGGTTGATGTGCGGCGCCAATCAATGCAAGTTGTTCCACGGACGATCCTGGCCGTGAGGCTGTGTCAGCACGCAGTTTAGCACAAGCAACCGGAAAAAGCATAACGGCACGCGTGCGATCACAAAGAAGCTCAGATGGCTCGACTTTCAGGTCAGTCCCAATCGCATCCGAAAGGCCTTCCACAGTATCCGCGGATAACCCTTGCCCGCGCCGAAAAACGAGAACTTGGACGCGCCGATGACCCGCACGCGCGGTTGCGCACGCACTTCGGCGATGCGGCCGTCGGCCAGCCAGGTCTTGAACGAAATCTCCGGCGAAATCTCGAACCCCGGCGATTCTAAACCCAGGCCGCGCATGTAGGCCAGATCGAAGGCGCGGTAGGAGTAGGTGCCATCCGGATAGGGGAAGCCGACGAGCAGCCGGCTGAGCCAGCGATAACCGAACTGGAAGAACTTATACTTGGCGGACATGTAATCGCTGTCGCGCTTCGCCATCCGTCGCGACGCCAGCGCCAGCTTGTACCCTTCGTCCAGGATTTTACGGCGCATTTCGGCCAATGTCTCGATGGGATCCACGTTGTCGGCGCAGACGATGGCGGCCATGCGACCCTGCGCCTGCTCCATGCCATAGCGAACGGCATTGCCGAACCCACGCGGCAGCCCCTTGCGGTAGATGCGCACGCCCGGATAGCGACCGGCCAACATCTGGCCTTCGGCATAGGTGCCGTCATCGCTGTGATCGTCCACGATCACGATCTCCATGTCCAGGCGATCCCGCGCGGCTTGGCTGCGCAGGCTGTGCACCAATGGCTCCAGGTTGCCCTCCTCATTCAACGCGGGAATAATTATACTTATGTCAACCATTATATTCACTCCTGCCGCGCGTTTTCTCGCAGCCAACGCGCATATCGGCCAATCCCTTCTGCCAGCGACACCGGCTGCGCCGGGCCGAACAACCGGCGCGCCTCGTCGCCGCTGCTCCAAAAACGGATGGCTTCTTCGGCCGTGGGCCGCTGGCTCAAACGCAACGGGCGATCCAGCGCCGCAGCCGCCTGCTCCACCAGCGCCCGAAGCGCCAGCGGCCGCGGCGGGCAGAGATCCACCGCCCGGTTCAGGCTCGGGCCGTCCAACGCGGCGCACAACGCGGCCGCCACATCGTCCACGTACAGCGGCGCCATGAGCGTCTCGCCGTCGCCGTTGAGCGTAAAGCGCTCTTCGTCCTGGAAGGCCAGCCGGCGGATCAACGTCGGGATCAGCCGGCGGGCCGGCTCGTAGGGGCCATAGGCATAATACAGGCGCACGATGGTGAAGCCGGTCAGCCGCCCCACGTGGGCAAGCTGGCGCACATAAAGCTCGCTGGCGTACTTCGAGATGGCATACGGAAACGCGGGCTGCACCGGCGTCGCCGGCGACACCTGGCCGGCCAGGCCATAGTACACCGCGCCGGATGACAGATAGACCAACCGGCCGCGAAAATCCGCCAGGGCGTTGAGCAGCGCGCCGGCGTTCATCCGCAGGTCGTCCGCCGGATGGTCGAGCGCCCAGGTATGATTGGCGTTGCCGGCCATGTAGAGGCACGCGGCGTAATCGCTGAACGCGCCCGGCCCGGTCGTCCCGTCGAAGCGGATGGGCGTCACGTGCGGCCACTGCGCCGCCCAATCCACAAAGGACGCGTCCCGGCAATAAGTCGCGGCCAGGGGCCGACGGTTTAAACCGTCGGCCTGCGCCAGCCGCGCCACCACGTTGCGGCCAATGAAGCCGCTGCCGCCGATGATGAGCAGCTTTTCTGCGTCAGCGGCCACCGAAGACCACCTCGCGCTGCCAGGCGATCGTGCGGCGGATGCCTTCTGCCAACGTCACCTTCGACTCGTAGCCCAGCCGCTCTTTCGCCTTGACGAAGGAGGCGTCCTTCACCGGCGTGATGAGCCAGCTCGGATCGCTGTATTGGATCAACGAGCGGGGCTTGCCGGCCAGATCGCAGATCATCTCGGCCACCTGGGTCATCGGCGTCAGGTCGTCGCGGCCCAGGTTGTACGCCTCATACTGGCCGTGGTTGTGGCGCTCCATCGCCAGGATGCACCCCGCCACGATGTCGTCCACGTAGCACCAGCTCCGCGCTGTGCCGCGATGCACGGAGATCGGCTGATCGCTCAGCACGCGGTAGACGAAGTTGGTCATGGCGCTGCGATAAGGTGACGGGTATTCGCCATCGCCATAGCACATGAAGAAACGAAACGCCAGCGCCTGCAAGCCGTAGTGCTCGGTGAAGTGGCGCAGATAGTCTTCAGCTTGCAGCTTTGAGAGAGCATAGCAATTGGTCAGCCGCGGGGGATACCTGTCCAGCAGGTCTTCCGTCAGCCGATGCTCGTCGGCCAGTTTGCCGTAAACCTCGGAGGTGCTGGCGAAATAGAGCCGCGCGCCGTGCTCCAGGCAGAGCTGGATCAGGTTGAGCGTGCCGCTGACGTTCACATCCACGCAGCGCCGCGGGAACAACTCGCCGTTCTCGCGACCCACCTCGCTGGCCAGGTGAAAGACGTGCTTGATCTGGTGCTCCTTGAAGATGCGGTGCATCTCGACAAAGCTGCACACGTCGCCGCGCGCATAATCCGCCTCTTTCAGGATCTTCAGATCGGAGACGATGACGCGCTGGCCCCGGCTGCGCAGCGTGCTGGCCAGGTGCGACCCGATATGGCCCAGGCCGCCCGTGATAAGAATGGACATAGTTACAACCTCATGCGATGGATTATTTCAAGTCGGTCAACCGATAAATGATATACCCCTCGTTGCGATATACTTCGGGCAGCTTCAATGGTTCCTCGACGGGCCGCACAATGTAGTCGCCGCCGAAGCGTTGCGCCAACCTCAAAATACCGGCCTCATCGAGGCTGCGATAAGCGGCCGCCACGTCGCCATCGGCGCCCAGCCCGTAGAAGTCCAGATAGGCGTCATCGAAGGCTTTGGTCGCCTGACCCCCGGCATAGAGATACCAGCCCGTCGGCCGCGGGTCTATCGTCCAACGCCGCGAGATCGGCCGCCAGGCTGAACCGAGACCGAACGCGATGAAGCCGGCCGTCTCCGGCGTCTGTGCGCGCGCCCAAAGTTGCGCCTGGTAGAGCGCCCGCGCCATCGGCTGGCGGGTCTCCGCGCCGGCGCGCCAGGCCTTGAAGGTCGCCACGCCGAACAGCAGCGCGACCAGCAGGATCAGGCCGGCCTGACGCGGCGCGCGATCGCAGGCGACGCGTTGGGCGGCGCGCGCCAGCCCGCCGCCAGGCGCCAGAGCGCAGGCGATCCCGCCCGCCATTCCTGCGACGATGACCACGGCTGCGGGGATCGAGTTCAAGCGCACACCCGGCAATTGGATCGTGCTGGCGACCACGGTGGGCAACATGCCTGCCACAGGCGGAACCGGCCACGATGGCAAGGTCATCGCCGCTAACCCCGCGCCAAGCCACAACGCCAGCAGCCCGGCGCTCGCCCGGCGCAGACGCCGGGACCAGCCGGGCCGCGCGCCCAACCATCGGCCGTCGGCGAGATCGTGCAGCGCGAGCACGATCAGCGGCCCCCACGCCAGACCATACACGAAGGCCGCAGCGAGCAGCAGGATCGCCAGCGCCGACCAACGGATGACGAATCGCTCGTTTGTCGCGCGTTCGGCCAGGTAGCCCAGCGCCCATGGCAGCGTCAACAGCGGCCAGAGCAGCGTCGCGCGCAGCGGCGTCAATTGCAGGATCAGCGGGCTGGCGAGCAGCAGCCCCGCCGCCAGCGCGGCCGCGAATAGGGCGCAAGCAAGCCCGACGGCGGCGAACCAGGCCCGGCTGTCGAATGGCCCGGTCGCTGCGCAGCGGTAGTGGCGCAGGCCCAACAGCGCCAGCGCGACGCTGCCGGCGAAGCTCAGCGCCGACGCGCCGAAGAGCGTTTCGTGGCGCCAGGGGATGGCGTGCAGGTTGTCCTGCAATAGCCGCATCAGCGCCGCGGCCGGCGCCGCCTCGCCGCCCGTGAGCCGCACATAGAAGGCCGGCGCCACACAAAAGCTCGCCGCCCCGGCCAGCCCGATCAGCCGCGGCCCGGCCCGGCGCAGGTCATGGCGACCGGCCCACAGCCAATAGACGCCGACGACGGCGAGCATGTAGAGCGTCAGGCTGGGGTGGATCAGCCCGCTCAACGCCAACCAGCCGATGACCCGGCGGGATCGGCCTTCCAGCACGGCGCACGCGGCAAATAGCAAAAACGGCAAGGCCAACTGGCCCGGATACGGCGCAAAGAGCTTGCTGCCGTAGTTCGCCAGGTTCCAACACCACGGCTGCGCCGCATACGCGAAAAAGACCGCCAGCCAGGCCAACCCCGCCCGCCGCGTCGCCAGCCACGTGTAGCGCCAGGCCGCCAGGCCAAGCAGGGCATTTTGCAGATAGAGGAGCGCCCAGCTCGAGGTCTCCGGCGCCAGCCGCACGGCGCGCAGCAGCAGCGCCGGCAGCCAGTTGCTCAACGTGCTCAGGGTGTAGTCGCGCGCATAGGTGCTGAGGATATCGCGCGCGAATCGCTCAGGATACTCCCAGTAGTAGGCATAGCTCAGCGGGATAATGTCATCGTTGCTCGCCAGGCGCACGCTGAAGTCGCCCGTCCGCAGCGCCATCAGGCCGCTGAGCAGGAACAGGAGAAACAGCGCCGAAAGCCCGGCTCGTATCGTCATCTGCCGGCCAGTAAACGTTCGTAGACGCCGAGCAAGTTGCGCTCCTGCGCCTCCCAGTTATACACCTCGGCCGCGGCCAGCGCGCCGGCGCACATCCGGGCATATAGATCGGCGTCGCTCAACAGGCGGTTGATCGCGCCGGCGATGGAGGCTGGCGCGGCCGGATCGCACACCAGGCCACAATCGTACTCCGCGCAAATCCGCCGCACGATCGGCAGGTCGCTGGTCACGACCGGCAAGCCGACCGCCAGATACTCGAACAGCTTGTTGGGGGAGGAATAGCGCAGGATCGGCTGGTGGATCTCGGTCGGGATGGCGCCGATGGCCGCGCCGGCCGTGTAGCTGAGCAGCTCCTCCGGCGGCACGGCCGGCAAGACGAACGCACGGCCGGCGAAAGGGGCTTGCGCCGCCAAGCCGGCCAACTCGTCGAATTGCGGCCCACGGCCCATGACCACCACCACGCCCCGCTGCATCAGCGGCGCGGCGCGGATGAGGTTCTCCAGGCCCACACCATGCCGGTCGCGGACGAGCATCCCCTGACAGATCACGATGGGGGTATCCGGGCTGACGCCAATCCGTTCCGCCAGGCGCGTGCTGCGCTCCGCAGAGACCGTTGGCCGCGGCGGGCAGTTCATAACGACGGCCGGCCGGGGGACGCCGTAGTGTGCGGCCTGGAGGTCGGCCAGCATGTCGTTGACGGTGATGACGGCATCCGTCTTGCGCCGGATGATCCAATCGAAAAGGGACTGCCAACCCCAGCCGCTCACTATGCCGGGGATCGTCAGCCATGAGAAGGGCGCGTAATGCCACATTGCGGAGAAGGAAAGGAAGCCCACTTCGTGCGCGTCGTAGAGCAACCGCGCGCCGGGCACGCGCCGCGCGGCCAGCCAGGCGGGTACCGTCGCATCGGCATCGTGCGCATGATAGATCGCCGCCTTGACCTGCCGGGCGGCTTCCGCCATCCGCCACATCGCGCGCGGGAATAAGTTGATGTAGCGCCCGACCCTGGTTCGTGCACGTTCCACGGGCACGCGCACGATCTCGAATCCATCTCGCTGTTCGCGTTCAAGGGGGCCATAGGTGTTCGCCGCCACCACGGTCACCCGGTAGCCGGCGCGCGCGACCGACGCGGCCTCCTTCAGGACCCGATAGTCGGTCCGGCAGTCGTTGCGCACCAACATGCACACCCGCTCGCCGCTCATCCGCCCGCCCCGCGCCACATCCGCAGCCACAGCGCCAGGTTGATCCAACGCCACACCAGCCGCACGTCTGCGCCGCCGGCCGGCCAGGCAGCCAGGCGGCGGCGCGCCGCGGCCACATCGAGATAGTCGCGGCAGCAGGCATCGTCGAAGATGTCGAGCGACTCGGCGGCGAAACGCGCTGTCCACGCGGCTTCTGGGGTCTCGAAACCTACTTTGTCTTTGCGCCAGATGATTTCAGATGGGACCAGCGGCGCCATTGCTTTGCGCAGGATCCACTTCGACCAGCCCGCGTGGATACGCCACGGCGCGACCTCGGTGAATGACGCCTGGACGAAGCGGTAGTCGAGGAACGGCACGCGCGCCTCGATGCTAAACGCCATCGAGTTACGATCTTCGTAGCGCAACAGGTGCGGCAGGCTGGATTCCTCGATCATATCGGCCAGATGCTCGTCGAGGGTGTGCTGCTCGATATCGCGCCACCAGCCGGCGCTCTGGCCGCGCTGCGCTGCGGCGAAATCGGGGTTGAGCGCGGCCGTGTGAATGTCGGCCGCGCGGCGTTGGCGACGCCGGCGATCTATCCACGCGCCGCGCACCTGCCGCGACAGCGCCCGCGCCATCAGACCGGCGGCGCTCCGGCCGGTCTGCGCCTGGAGATCACGCGCCTCTCGCCACGCCCGACCGATCTGGCCGCGATGCACGAGCTCTTCCAGGAACAGGATGTAGGGCAGATAGCCGCCCAACTGCTCGTCGGCGCCCTGGCCGTCGAGCAACACCGTGATGCCGCGCGCGCGGGCCAGCCGCATGACGCACCACTGCGCGAAGATGCTGGTGGAGAGAAACGGCTCGTCTTGATGCCAGACCAGGCCGGCCAGATCGTCCCGCAGCGCCTCCCAGGTCGGTACGACGAAGTTGCCCTCGGCGCGGGTGGCTTGCAAGATCCGCTCGATGTGCGGGCGCTCGTTATAGTGGGCCGTGGCCTCGTACACGGCGCTAAAGGTCTTCTGTCGCTCGCCGATCTGCTCGACCGAGACCCCTTCATCCGCGATGAGCCGGTTGATCGCGCAGACGATGGACGACGAATCCACGCCGCCGCTCAGACAGGTACCCATCGGCACATCGGAGCGCAGGCGCAGGCGCACAGCGTCAACGAACAGCCCCCGATAACGCGCCGCCGCGGCGGCCGGATCACCGCTTGCCGCGACGGGGCCGGCGGGCGACAACGTCCAAAAACGCTGCTCGGTCAGGCTATCGGCGCGCGCCATCAGCCAGCGGCCGGGCGGCAACGCCCGCACCCCCTCAAAGAAGGTGCGGCCGTCCTGCGGACTCGGCAGCAGTGCACCGGCCAGGTAGTTGTAGATCGCCGCGTCGTTCGGTCGGAAAGCCAATCCGTGGGCGCCCACTAATGCCTTAATCTCCGAAGCGAAGCGAAACACCGAGTTGTCGGCCGTATAGTAGAGCGGCTTGACGCCGAAGCGGTCGCGCGCGAGGAACAGGCTCCGCTCAACCGTATCCCAGATCGCGAGCGCCCACATGCCGTTGAAACGCGCCAGGCATTCCGCCCCCCATTGCGCATACGCCGCCAGGATGACTTCGCTGTCGGAACCGCTGCGAAAGGCATGGCCCAATCCGCGCAGCTCGTCGCGCAACTCTAGGTAATTGTAAACCTCACCGTTGAAGATCAGCCAGAAGCGGCCGTCGGGGCTGGACATGGGTTGATGGCCGGCAGGCGAAAGGTCGAGGATGGCGAGTCGCCGAAAGCCGAACGCCAGATCATACGCCGGATCGGCGCAAGAAGCAAGGCGCGGCAGGCCGAGCCGCCGGTCGGTATCGTCACCGGCGCAAGAAAGCACGTTACCGCGGCGCGTATCGGCCAGCAGATACCCTTCGTCGTCCGGGCCGCGGTGACGCAGTGTCGTTGTCGCGGCGCGCAGCGCGGCCAAATCTACCGATTGGCCGTCGAAATGCCAGATGCCGAAAATGCCACACATAGATTGGCATGATTATACCTTGAAAATCTCGCATGTCAAGCGGGATTCGCAGATGTATTCTCACCGCAGCCGCGCTTCCACCCGCCCCACCTCTCCCCCATCCGCGGCGCGATACCAGATCAGCAGCACATGATCCGGGCCGGCCGCCGCGACCGGGGGCACAGCCAGGTCGTAGCTGTCGCGCACCGGCTCGCCCACGACCCAGGCGGTGGTGGGATAGGTGAAGTGCACAGGGACGCGATCGTCCTGGACGAGCTGTTTGCCCGCCGCGTCGAGGAGCCGCGCCGACACCTTCAGCTCCTCCTTGATCGGCGCGGCCGCGACCCAGGTCGGGACGACGCGGATGACCGGGCCGACATGGGTGCGGCGCACGGCAGTCTGTATGTCTGCCAGCAGGATGCCCGCGGCGACCGGCTGGCCGGGGGGTAGGGCGGCCGGCGACGCCTTCGGGCTGACGGCGATCAACGGGCCGGCGGCGTCGAGGCTGTAGCGGCCGGCCGCGCCGGGCAGATCGCGGGTGAGGTAGACCGGCGCGCCCGCGGCCAGCGCCGCGTCCACGGCCGCAAAGCGATCTGCCTCCCGATCGGCGGGGATCACCGTCACATCGGCGCGCTGGCCGAGCACATCCCGGAAATAACGCAGCAACGTCGTCTCCCCCAACAGGCCGACGACCCGCCCGCCCGGCGCCACCCCCGCCAGCATATCCTGACCATAGTCATACACGCCCCACGCCGCGCTCAGATCGCGCCTGGCCCAATCGCGGCGGGCCGCGCTGACCGGCCCGGCCAGGATCAGGGCGGCGGCCAGGAGGGCGGTCCCGCTCAGCACGAGCGGAACGAGCCGTCGCGGCAGATGCAGGCCACGGCCCAGGCCGGCCGCCCACACGAGGATCGCGTCGAAAACCGGCGCCAACCCGATGGCGCTCCACAGCGCGACCAGCATGAAGGCCGGGATGAAGAAGACCTCGACATCCTGCGCCTTGTAGGCCAGGCCGAAGGCAATCTGCGCGAGCGTGGCGAACAGAAGAAACATATAACGACGCAGGTCGAACCGCCAACCGGTCGCCAGCCCCAGCAGCGCGGCCAGGATCGGCAGCGCGCCCAACTGGCTCAGGAAGAGGCCGATGAAGAACCCGGCATCGCGCTGCACCCCGAACGGATTGCCAGTGAGAAACACGCTGTAGGCGCGGGCGGTGATCCAGCCCAGCGTGCCGGCCGCGGTCGGCGCGAAGGTCCCATCCAGGGAGCTGACCGTCTGGCCGCGGATCGGCAGGTAGGCGTAGAGCAGCAGCGGCGCCAGCCCGATCAAGATGAGTGAGGCCCAGCGCCGGGGTTGCCACAACAAGCTCGTTCTTGCCTCGAAAACCCGCCGGACAAGTCCGGCGCTCCGGAGTCCTCGACTTGTCGAGGAGGAGGCGTCCCTAGAGATATCTGTCCAGAAAACGAAGAGGATCGCCGCGGGCAGCAGCAGCGCGATCATGCGATGGTGCGCCAGACCCAGGCCGAAAACAAGAATTGCAAATGGCAAACAGCGTGCCCCATAGTTCCGAACATAGCAAACTGCAGAGGGGATGTCTGCCCAGCGCAGCAACAGGTAGATGAAGAGAATCATCAGCAGGCCGTGCAGCGCGTAGACCTCGGCGATCACCGCCTGCGACCACCAGGCTGGCGCGAGCGCAAACGCGACCGCTGCGACTGCGGCTGCGGGCCGGCTCCCGGCCAGGCGTCCCGCGACCAGGTAGAAGAATGCGACCGCCAGCGCCGCGGTCAGCGCGGAAAAGAGATTGGCGCGGCCGGCCGGGTCGCGCAACGGGATGAGGAGCGTGGCGAGCTTGCCCAGGAGCGTGTAGAGCGGGTAGCCGCTCGGATGCGCGATGCCGAGGGTCGGCAGGACAACGTGAAACTCCAGGCTGTCGTCGAAGATGGTCGCGACTGAAGGCGCGGCGGTGGCGGTATAGAGCGCCAGGCCGGCAAGAAAACAAGCCAGCACGTCCCAATGACGGAGGATCGAGGGGCGTCCGATGGCGAATGGCCGACGACTGACAACTGATGACTGCTCCCCGCTCACATCCCCCCCAATCGCGCCGCGACGGCCGGCCAATGCGTGCCCTTCCAATAGACCCGGCCGCACTCTCCGCAACGGTGAAACTCGGTCTGCGTATGCCAGACATAGGGCGGCACCAGCGCGCGGGCATCCTCATGCGCCAGATCCATCAGCCGGCCGTTGCACTCCGGGCAGCGGGTGAAGGGCCGCGGGGCGCCGCCGACGGCCGAGCGCACCTCTGCGATCTGCTCATCCAACCCATCGGCGCAGACGAACACCGCGGCCACCCCGCGTCGGGCCGCAAGCTGCCGGTCACGCGTGATGATCAGCCGATCCTCTGCCCGCGCCGCGGCGATCAGCGCCTCGTCGCTGCCGTCGCGCCAATAGGCGGCGTCATAGCCCACCAGGCGCAGCCACTTCGCCAGGCGGCCGAGCATGGCGTCAACGAGTAAAGGCGGCGCGGCTTTGGTTGTGTCTTGTTCTTGTGGTAACATGGGTGGTAAGTCAAACATACGATGTGCGATGTGAGACGTGAGTTGGACTGCTATCACGTATCACGACTCTTTCTACACAGAGAACCACTGATGCCCGACACCTTTCCCTTGACCTTCGGCCTGGCTTTTCTTGCGCCCCTCGGCTACGCGTTGATTGCTTCCGGCGGGCTGCCGGAAGCACGCGCCCGTCACGCCGCGCTCAGCCTGTTGGCGGCGATGGGGCTGGCCCTCCTGGGCTACGTGGCGACCGGCTTCGCCTTGCAATTCGGCGGCGTCGGCCTGATCTACGAGCGTCCCGGCTACGAGGCGCTGATCTGGGAATGGTCGGCGCTCGGCCCGATGTGGGGCGCGGGGTGGGGCATGGCCGGATTGGCCGGCTGGGGCCTGACCGATGCGGCCGCCACCCCTGGCGCGTATGCGCTGGCGCTCGCCAACCTGCCCTGGGTCGTCACCACGGCCGCCATCCCGCTTGTCAGCCTGCGCGGGCGCATCCCCGCCTGGGCGGCCGGGCTGATCGGGCTCGCCGTGGGCGCCGGCATCTACCCGCTGGCCGGCAACTGGATTTGGGGCGGCGGCTGGCTCGCCAACCTGGGCCGCAACCTGACCCTGGGCCACGGCCTGGTAGACGCCGGGGGGGCCGGCCTGGTTCACCTACTCGGCGCATCGGCTGCGCTGGCCGGCACGCTCGTGTTCACCGCCCGCCAGCCGCGGCCGGCCCGCAACGCCGAGCCGATCCCCCTGCCGCCGGTCCACCTGCCGCTGCTGGCTGTGTTGGGCGCCGGGCTGTTGCTGACGGGGAATCTGGCCTGGATAACCGCCAACCCGCTGCTCGATCTTCGCACGATCAACCTGCCGCTCCTGGCGCTGAACGGCATCCTGGCCGCGGCGGCCAGCGGGCTGTTGCCGTTAGCCTTCACCTGGTTCATCGCCGGCGCCCCCGACCCGCTGATGGCAACGCGCGGTTTCGCGGCCGGCACGGTGGCGGTGGCCGCCGCCGCGCCCTTCATCCCACCGTGGGCTGCGCTGGCGATCGGGGGGGCGGTCGGGCTGCTCGTCCCCGTGGCGATCTTTATCGTGGATCATCTGCTGCGCTGGGATGACCCGACGGCCGCGCTGAGCGTGCACGGCCTGGCCGGCGCGTTGGGCTTGCTGGCGGTCGGCCTGTTCGCCGATGGGCGGTTCGGCCAGGGCTGGAACGCCATCGGCGCAGACAGCCACCTCGGCGTGATCCGCCAGGGGGTCGCCGGTTTCCTGGCGGTCGCGCCCTTCAAACCGGACTGGCCGGCCCAGATGCAGGCGCAAGGGGTCGGGATCGCGGCGCTGGCGCTGCTTGGCTTCTTCGCGGCCTGGCTCGTCACCGCGCCCCTGGCCGTGATCCTACGGCTGCCCGGCCAGATGTTGCGCGGCCGCATCCCCCAGCCCGGCGGTGAGGACGTTGCGCCGGCAATGCCCCCGGCCTCCGCAGAGCACCCTGTGGTTGAAACCACAGGCTGATGCAAATAAAAACGTTGAGATTTATTCTCTTAACGCTCATCATTCGGCGGCGCCTGCCGCCAACGGCACATGTAGCAGGCGTGTGTAAATCGGCCCGGTCGGCTGCAGGTCGCTCTGCATCAGGCTGACCGCGGTCACGCGCTGCACGCCGATCTGCGCCACGACCGTTTTCTCCACAGCCCCGCCGATGGCCTCCTCGGCCTCACGCTCCAGCCCGCGCGCCACCCGGCCCAGGGTGAGATGGGGCGAGAAGCCGCGTTCCTCGGTCGGCCAGCCGAGCGGCGCGATATGCTTTTCGACAGCAGCTTGCAAGCGAACCAACGCCTGGCCCTTCTCGCGTACCGCGACCCAAATCACCCGCGGCCGGCGGAGATTCGGAAAGCAGCCCCGGCCCTCGATGCTGACCTCGAACGGGGCAAGGCCCGCGCACGCGGCTTGCAGCGCGGCCCCGAGCTCCGGCAGACGGCCACGCGGCGTATCCCCCAGGAACTTGAGGGTCAGGTGGATGTTCTCCGCGGCGACCCACTTGACATCGCGCGGCGGAATCTGGCGCTTGAACTTGCCCTGCACGCGCCCCAAAGCCAGGCGCAGCGGCTCGTCGAGTTCGATGGCGATGAAGGTGCGGAGGATTTCTTCGGGCATAAAGTAACCTCAAATTGCCCTGTCCACCGAAAAGTCACCTGTGGCGACCTGCCTGAGCGAGTCTCAGGCTAGGTGGGCAGGTTTTTGTTGGTGGGAATTCCCAAGTCAAGATTGCTCCTCTTTGGGGCTCATTGTCATCGCCCGCCGCCCCATCTCACAAATAGCTTCCAACGGCGGCAGCGGCAGTGCGCGCAGTTCAGTGGCGCTGACCTGAGTGTTGCCGTTGAAGGTGCGAAAATAGCTATCCAATAGAGTACTGTTGAGCAATACGGCCAGCCCGAAAGCCTCTTCGTTGGTCAGTTCTCCGCCGGGGCGATGGATGTAATTGAGATGATTCTCTAGCCCGATCAAAGCGGAGCCAAGCTGGCCTGCCAAGAGCGGCGCCGCCGTCAGGCGATGATCTTGTTCTTTGGCGCTGAACCGCCGCAAGAGCACGTAGTTTCTGTCTGGCAACAGCAATGAAGCGCTGGCCGGGCCTGATGCGATGTATTGTTCTTTGCCGCGATTGGCAACCGGCCAGCTCACCTGCATCGGGCGCACGTTCTGCATCCAAAGCAGCGGCGCATGGTCGCCAGACACATCGCCGGTGTGACGCAGCAGCCCAGCCGCGCGAAAAGCTACGACAGGCCCGGTCGAAATCTGTAACCCATAGGCATGTAGGCACCCGCTCCAGCCTCGAACGACGCCGGCGGTAATATCATCGGCCGCGGTCGTCGGGATGCGCAACACCTTATCGCGGCTCGTCATGTCCAGCACCTCGCGCAGCGGCGTCTCCCGTTGCGCCCGTCCTGCCAAATCACTGGAGCCGACGCTTGCAGAAACCCGGACAGTCTTTCCATCCAAGCCGCTGCTCCAACCATCCGCGCGGCGCGCGGCCAAGATGATGTTTTCTTGGAGCACTTCGTCCTGGCTGAATGCGTCACGGCGAGAGTCGAACAAGTGGATCATCTCTGGCCGCACACCTGCAAAGAACTGCTCCCGAAATCGTCGAAAATAGGGGCCGGCCGTATAACTGCGCGGGGTGACGAAGATGAGTTGTCCATCTGGGCGGAGCAATTTCGCGGCGATTGCCATGAACAGCGCGTAGATATTGGGCTGCCCATGAACTACAGCTTCGGCGGCGCAGGCCCGCGGATCGGATTTCGGCAACTTGAAATAAGGCGGATTGGCGATGACCGTATCGAAGCGGCTTGCTTCATTCGTCAAGTCGAAGAGTCCTGGCGTATCACCCAGGACAGACGCGTGGGCCAGAATAAAATCATCTCGGCGGACGGTGAATTTCAGGGTGATATTGCGATCCTGAAGCCAATGCTTTAAGTAGTCGAGGCTACGAATCAAGCAATCTGCCAGCTCGTCGTCGGTCTCGTAAGCCACCAACTCGAGCATGGCCGTTTTTTGAGGGCTGGCAGCCAAACGTTCGCAGATGGCGCACGATAGGATGCCTGCGCCTGCGCCAGGGTCAAGGATGCGCAGAACGGCCAACGCGGGGATGTCCCAAAGGGAAGCCATAAAGCGGGCCACATCGGCCGATGTCATGTACTGGCCGAGGCGCTTCTTGTGCTCGGCCGAGACGGACGCGGCATACCACCGCCCCACGCGCTCGGCGTAGATCGTAGGGGATTCTCCGGTCTCAGGGATAGGCACAAAGAAGCTCATTATCAGATCCAGGCTTTCCGCCGTTGTCGTGTTGTTGCCAGGGTCATTTTAACACGGCGGAAAGCGCGTGACAAGACATGGAGACCGCGAACACGACCGGGGCAATCACCTTTGAACCTATCTGGTAAGGCTCAGCACATCTGAGACACTTTTTCCGGGCATCTACATCCTGCCGAGGCTCAGCACATCTGAGACACATCGATGTCCAGCAACCTTAAAATCGCCCATCGAGGCCCCTCTGAGGCTTGCAGCGACGAGATGTCAACGATGTGCTGAGCCTTCGAGAGATGTAACTGTCAACGATGTCCTGAGCCTTGGAGTGTAAACGATGTGCTGAGACTCACCACCTATCCGAATAGCCCCTCTCTGACCGTGCCCGGCTCGGTCGGAGACCGGCCTCAGCAGTAATTCGGATAGGCTCTTTATGTCTCAGCGAACACTTGCGCCATCAAATCCGCCTCGGCCTGGCCGATCTTCGCCCGGTACACCTTCAACTGCGCGTCGAACGACGAGAAAAGGTGACTGGCTTTGTACCCCGCCACCATCTGCGCTAACCAGTCGGCCATCACGGCAGGATCGGCCTCGCGATAGCGCCCTTCGAAGCAAATCTGATCGAGCGGGAGCTTGGGCGGCATGGGCGGATACGGTCCGCTGGCGTAGCCGAAGACGATGGTCATCAGCGGGATGACGCCATCGGGCAGCGCCAGCTTCTCGCGCAGGTAGCCGATGTCCAGCAGACCGCTGCGCCCCGTCTCCGAGAGCATCACCGACGACACGCCGAGCGCCTCAGCCGCGATGTTCATCGCCATGGCCGCCAGCGACGCGTTCATCACGGCGGTGGTGTGCTCGATCAGCGGGCTGGCCGGGAATGCGTCGGCGATGGCGCGCGCCCGGTGCGCGTCGGCCATGACCAGCACGGCGCGCTGGCCGTGAAACGGCAAGGGTGCGCCGAACGTGGCGCGCCAGGCGGCGGGCGTGAAGGCCGCAAACGACCAGCTCTGCAGGTTGACCGTGGAGGGGGCCAGCCGTCCGGCCTCCAGGATCGCCGCGAACACGTCGTCGGGGATCGGCCGCGCGCTGAAACTGCGCACGCTCCGCCGACGCAAGATCACATTCAGCAGCGCGTTGTCTTGCAGCGCGGGCGGGATGTTCGGCTTGCCGCGCAGGATGCGCCACAAGCTGCGCGCTGCCTTGATCGGCCCAAGACGGGTGTCCATGAGATTACTCCGTGCCACGCGCCAGGCGCTTGCGAAGCGCCTGGCGCGTCCGCCGCGCTCAGTTCTGCCTGCCCGCGAAAGCCTCGGCGGCCGGCTTCTCCACCACCGACAGGAACCCACCGAAGAGCCGATATTCGTCCAACCGGCACGAGTTGACGAGCTGGCCGTCGAAGTAGGTGATGTCGGGGCAGCTATCGCACATGTCGGCGCGGCCGTCGGACAGCAGGTCGGGGGCCTGGATGATGCCGATGCTCTGGATGTAGATGCCATCGAGAAGCCGCACCGGATGCCGCACGACATCGGCCCACCACCGCCCGGCCGCGCGGCGCACGGTCTTGTCCCACGGGGCTATCAGGAAGACTTTACGGCCGATCTTGGCCTGGGAAAGATACGCCAGATAAGTGCCCTTGAGGAGATGATGCCCCGCCTGCGCCAGCTCCATCGTCGCCTTGCCGACCGAGCCATAAACCTTCCGTTGTGAGCCGATCAGCGCGCCCGCCACCCACTTGAACGAATCGTGCCGGATGCTGCCGCCCAGGTAGCCGGCCGCCTCGTATTCGGGCAAGACCTCCTGCAGCAAGTCGTTGACTTCGGGTGACGTCACGAACTTCTCGTCGAAGCGATCTTTGACGTAGCTCAGCCGGGTCAGGTCCACCTGGCGATCGGCCGAATCGGTGGCGATGCTGGTCTCGCTGGTCGCGGTACGATAGGTGATGAAGACCAGGCCATGCACCCGGCCAAAATTCTGTTGCCCCCAGCGCACCACATCCGGGATTTGCTGGAACGTGGACGGGTAGACAGTCGAGTTGAAGACCAGGTAAAGCCCACCCACGTCAGTCACCATGTCAGTGACCTGCTGGCGCAGCTCGTTCATGTCGCCCTCGGTTTTGCCCTTCCAGTGCGGCCGGTTCTGATGGCTGTCAATGTGGACGGTGAAACCGGCCAGGCCGGCCTTCTTCAGCTCGCGCAGCAGCTCCGGGGTCAGCGCCAGCGCGTTCGTCAGGATGATCGGCTTGAGGCCATTCTTCGCGATGTGCGCCACGATCTCCACGATCTGCGGATGGATCAGCGGCTCGCCGCCCGCAATGGAGACGTTGTCGGGGTTGCGCCACTTCTTGAAAAAAGCGATCTCGGTCTTGATCTCGTCCAGCGTTTTGTGGCCGGTCATGCGCTGGCGGTAACATCCCTCGCAGTGGATGTTGCACGTGTCGGTGATCTCCAACCACGCGATGGGGTTGTCGTTCATGGACCACGGCAAACGATATAGATCCCGCTTGTCTAAAGACATGATACCTCCTTGCTTATTTACATATTATGACAACAGCCGTAGGGCTACTCGGCCTCGGTTTCATCTATCTGCACCTGACCCATGATCGCCGCGGCGACCGTGAGCGCCTTTTGGCGCAGTGCGGCGCGTCCTTCGACGATGGCGCGTGTTTCGTCGGTGATGCGCTGGCGCAAGGCTGCGTCTTTGGGCAGGGGCAGCACCAACTCCATAACGCGCCCGCCCAGGGTGTCAATGATGTCCTGCGTGAAACGCTTGGCCCATACCTGGCGCCTGGCAAGCGGTGAGTTGAGCGCCGCCAGGAGGAGATAGGGCGAGAGCACGTCGGGTTTGAGCACACGCAGCTTGTACAGGTGGCTTTGGAAGAGGATGCGCGTGTCAGCCTCGGTCAACATGCAGTTGGCGCCGATGAGATAAGTGCCGTCGCGCACCATGAGGATGTCGCCTGCGCGCACGTCTTGCCGCTTTTGATACCGGGCGTAGATTTCGGGGCTGACGCCGTGCTTGGGGTCAATCTTCAGTTCCCAGTTCGAGATGTCCGACGTGCGGATGAAGGGGATGACGCCGGTACCGTAGCTTAGCTTACCGATCTCGTCACCGGTGATCACAGAAATCACGTCTTGCTCCACTAACGCACCGATAGTCGGCAGGTCGTGAGTGGCGCGCAAGGCTTCGAGCGTGACTGTCACCTCAGGGTCATAGTATTTGGGGATGAGGATATTGCCGCTGAGTTCGGAGAGGCGCCGGCGGAAGCCCAGGCGATCGGTATGCGCATCGCCGCCGATCACACGCGCGTAGCTGTGGGCGATGCTCGGCACATCGTCGTGAGGGATCTTCAGCCCACGCGAGTCGTGACCGCACCAACGCACGATGCCCATGTACATGTCATAGTCCTCCCCTTCGGCCGGCGGGGTTTTCTCGAAGAAAAGCACGCACGTCTTGGCGTGGGTGTAGGGTTGGAACAGGTCTTCCGGCATAGAAACCAGACCCAGAACGCGACCCTGGCTGCGCAGCCATTGCACGATATATTCGTGGGAGGGGTTGCCGAACAAGCTCTCCGGCAGGATGATCCCCATCCGGCCGCCTGGCTCCAGGAGCTGCAGGCAGCGTTCGATGAACAGGACTTGCGGCGACTGGTGGCCCAGCAGCGTTGGCTGCATCTGCCAGACACCGGTTGCCTTGTCTCTGGTCCAGCGATGGCCCAGATCATACTGACCCAACATGGCCGACCCGCGCACGCTGATTTTGGAACCGAAGGGCGGATTGGTGAGCAGCACCCGGAAGCTGTTGAGGGGGATCTTGTCCTGCACCCGCGCCGGCCATTCCGCCGGTGGCAGAAGGCTGTTGTCGCAGAAGATGCCGCCGCGGCCATCGCCGATGATCGCCATGTATGCCTTGGTGACCTTTGCCAGGAAGGCGTCTTTGTCAATGCCGCGGAAGTAGCGCGTTGCGATCTCGCGCTTCCGGCTGCCGAGCAGCTCCGCGCTCCAACCTTTGGCCTTTGCTTCCGCATCTAGCTTGCGCCAGACGTGCTCGATGGCTGCGATCAGAAATCCGCCGCTGCCGCAAGCCGGATCAATGAGCGATTCATTCGGCCCAGGATCGAGGATATCAATCATCATTTTGACGACGTTGCGCGGGGTGAAGAACTGCCCCTCAGTCCCGCGCAGCGCCGGCCCGATGAACACCTCGAACGCGTCGCCGATCGCGTCGCGGTCGGCCTCGTGGATCAGGTAGGTTTGCAATTCCCCCACCACATACAACAACGAGTCAGCGTCCAGGGTCAGCGCGTCGGTGCGCTCAAAGACGTCGTCGTACTCGCGCTTGACCTTGTCTTCGAACAGGCGCACCAGCCGCGCCCGCACCGCCTCGGCCGGCTCGGCCACGCCAGCCCGGAAAGTGACGATTTCATCCAGCGGAGTGTTGATCTCATCGTAGATTTTGCAGAAGAGCAGGTTGATGATCTGTTGCGCCAACGTTTCATCGCGCGTGATGCCGGTCGTCATTCCGGCCAGGTGGTTGCGAATGTCACGAAACACGGCTTTGAGGTTGATCGGTGGGGCCAGGTCCCGGCGCCGATATTTGCCGATATCTTCCACACGTTGCAAGGCGCGCGGAATGTTGGGCAGTTCGCGGAAGGTGACGTTGCCATCCTTGTCGAGGATCTTCTGAAGGTAAACGTGCTCCTCGCCATTCGACCACACGCCGATCTGCGCGGACGATAGGCTCATGTACATTTTGAGTTGAGTCACCCCCGTGCGCTTGACCCGCCGCTTGCATTCCACCACAATGTAGAGGTTATCATAGGTGTGCCGCTCATCGTGGAAGACAGCGATGTCTACGGGGAATTTTTCCTTGCCGCTCGGCGACTCTTTGATGCGGAACTGTGGCCGTGTGCGGATTTGCGCCCGGTTATAACCGTATTCTTCCACCAAGCGGCGCGAAAAGACTTGGACGGTTTCGATCTCCTTCGGCCCCGCCCTCACACGCTCGCCAGAGATATAATCGGTGATATAGACCGCGTTTGACATCGGCGCTACTCCTTCGGCTGTATCAGAGCCACTCACAAGCTATCACTGGACTCGCTGATATGCTTGTGCGTCGCTTGAGCCCGACGGCGTGTCCCAATAAACTGTCGCATCTATCCCCATCTTTGTCGTCCGGCTCTTCTGGCCGGGGACGTGATGGGCCGACGGGTCGAGCGAGCTGGAGGGTTGATCCGTGAGCACGACCAGACCGCGATCCGCCTGGAAGCGCGTCGCCATTGCCCACTCTACATCGTGCGGGTCAAAAAGATTCACGTCCTCGTCCACTACCCAGACGTGCTTGAGGGAGCCATGCCCGCGAAAGGCGGCTTCGATGGCCTTTTTTCCATCATCGGGCGCGGCCTTGGCGATCTGCACCACGGCGTGGAGCCACGACGCGCCGCCGGGCGTGATGTTGACGTTCAGGCAGCGCGCCACCTTGTTCACCTCGGCGTAGATGGTCGGCTCGCGCGGCATCCCCATCAGCAGGCGGTGCTCCAGCTTACCGGGGAGCAGCGCCTGGTAGAGCGCGTCCCGGCGGTGGGTCACGCGGTCAATGACGATGACCGGTTGCTGGCGGGTGAAGTCGTAGGTGCCGGTGAGATCCACGAACGGCCCTTCGGACACGAGTTCGTGCGTGATGTGGCCTTCCAGGACGAACTCCGCCTCGGCCGGCACGCGGATGCCGTTGGCTGTCTCGACCAGTGGGGTCGGGGCCAACGCCGCGGCGATGGACATCTCGTCCACGCCGGGAGGCGGCGCCATGGACGCGGCCAGCAGCACGTGCGGCGGCAGGCCGATGCAGATGGCGACGGGGAGACCCTCCGGCCCGCTCTTGCGCCAGGCGGTCTCCGTCCCGCGGCGCTCCACCAGCCGGGCGGCCACGCGCGTCCGATCCAGCCGCAGCAGCCGATGATACGAGGCGTTCGGTCCGGTATCGGGATCGTTGATGAACGCCACCGCCGCGGACGCATACGCCCCGGCGTCGGCTGCGTAGTGGGTCAGGAAGGGGAGGGCTTCGAGGTTCACAGTGGGTTCGACGACTTCCTGACAGGGCGCGGCCCCCCCACCCCCCCCATCTTGGGGGGAGGATAGCTCCCCTCTCCCAGGGTTGGGAGAGGGGCTGGGGGTAAGGGCCTCCGCCAGCCGGAACATCACCCGCTCGGCCGGCACGCCCAGCGCCAGGCCGAAGTAGCGCCGGTCAGAGCAGACGCCGGCGATCACCGGAAACGGGCTGCCCTTGACGCGGCGGAGCAGCACCGGCCGGCCGTCGTGCTCGGCAATGATACGGGCCGCCTCCAGGTAGGGATCTACTTCGCGGTCAATGGTAACCAGGTAGGCGGCGGCGTTCGCAGCAGTGAGGAATTCGTGTAGATTCATAACGCGGTCTCCGGCGGTCATGGGGAGGCTTCGCCACAGCCTTGCGCACCTAGCGCGCTGCAAACTCGCCCAGATTCCGGAAGCCGTTACGCATTTCATCAGCGGTGACACTATCCAGCATTCGTAACACCCGCACCAACAGTTCACCTAATGGCAATTGCTCAGAAACGATGATGCCAGGATGGGGCGTTCTCTCCCACCACAGCCGATCAAACAAGACAGCAAAGTCCTTGCTATTGAAGGTCAGCAAAGCCCGATCTTGCGCGGCCGCGTAAACTAGATGTTCCGGGTCGGAAAGATCGGCGTTGCCAACCTCGTAAGCCGATACCGCGTCAAAACCTCGCTCGCGAAGCAACCGAACGAGCCGCGGGGTGATATCGGTGTCCACGTAAAGTGCTATGAAGAGCGTGTGGGCCATGTGCGTTTCCGGGCAGCCTGGTTTTCGGCCATATATTGCTCGATCTCGCCTTGATGAGCATGGTAGTAAGCCAACGCGTCATAGATCTCAGCCAGATTTAGCAGGCCCTCGTACTCCTCAGCAATCTGCGTCGGCGTAAGGCCTCGCTGCGTGAGGGCAATGACTGTTTGCACGGTCACACCTTTGCCGCGAATGATTGGCTCTCCACCCTTCACGCCTTGCACCCGCGTGATATAGGGATGGCTTGTGGCAATAGCGGGCCGGTTGCGTCCCTCAGTAAATCCTTCAATTTTGCGCGTTAAGGCATCCACTGCCTGCCGCAAACCGATCAGTTCAGCGTGGATTTGCCGTGCTTCGACTGTCGTGTTCATACCTGTTCTCCCCGTGACGCGAATCATACCGATCGAGCGCATGATGATTGCCCTGCTCATCATCGTCCGCCTTGTGCTTCAGATCACCTCAGTTGCGAGTATAGCATAACTGCAACACATCGGAGAATGCCTCGCCCTATACCTTGTCGGCGGCTACGCGAGTCACAATCACGCGCGTCGCGCCCGCTGCTACCAGCGCCTCTGCCACCCGCGGCGCACTCTCCATCGTCGCCAGCGCGATCATGTTCCCCCCGCGGCCCGCGCCGGAGAGCTTGGCGCCCAGCGCGCCGGCCGAGCGCGCCGCCGCGACCAGTGCGTCCAGCTCCGGGCACGAAACGCCGATTTCCTGGAGCAGGGCGTGGTTTTCGTCCATCAGCGGCCCCAACGCCTCCGGCCCCCCCGCAGCGATGGCCAACTGCGCGGCCTCGACGACCGCGGCGATCCGGTCGAACAACGCCTCGAAGCGGGCCGGCTCTCCCGCCCACGCCCGCCACACATCCCCCACCGCGATCCTGGTGGGGCTGCGGATGCCGGTGTCGGCGATGACCAGGGTGAAGGGCCGGCCGATGGCGAACGGCTGCGGCGCCTGCCCGCGCACGAAGTAGACCGGCTGACCATAGGCGATCACCGTGTTGTCCACCCCGCTCGGCGTGCCGTGGTGCAGCTTTTCGACCTCGTAAACCAGCGCGGAGACATCAGCAAGCGTGATTTGCAATTTGCAATTTGCAGATTTGCAGATTTGTAGATTCGCAGATTCGTTCTTCGCCGCCTCCACCACCGCGCGCACAATCGCTGCGCTCACCGCCGCGCCGCTGCCCATGCCGCTGGCGATGGGGATCGTCGAGCGGACGGTGATGCGCCAGTCAGGATCGGGCTGGAAGCTGGCTGCCCCCTGCCCCCTGATCTCCGCCAATGCCAACCGGACGGCCGCGGCCAGGGGGTGGTCGGCCGGGGCCGCGCGCAGCGCGATCTCCTCGCCCAGGTCCGCGGCGTGGATCGTCAGGCCCGCGCCCGACGCGGCCGGTTCGATCGTGGCTTCGGCCCACACCTGCGTCACCGGCACGGCCAGCGCCGGCCGGCCGTAGACCACGGCGTGCTCGCCGAAGAGGATCACCTTGCCCGGCGCGCGGCCGCTGCCGAGGACCGCCGCAGCCATCTAATATTCCGGGTACTGTTCGGGCGCTTTGCCCTGCTTGTCCACAACCCGCGGATATTCGCCGCGATCGGCCTCCCGCCGGATGTCCGCAACCTTGATCGTGAACCAGTGATTGTCGCCGTAATCGAACAGGTAGCCGAATGAATGCCCCTTGACCAGGCCCAACTCGCCGATGATGGCTTCATCTGTCCACGGCGGGTGTTCATCTTCGTAGGGGCAGGCAAATGCGTACAGGTCGTCTTCTTCCCCTGTCATGTAAAAGGTGTACAGATGGTCGCTGTCCCACTCGAACGCCCCTTGAATGGTAAAATGGAGATCATCCAGGGTTTGGGTGGAACGCAGCTCGATGGTACGCGAAACCCCGGCCCGAGCCAGGCTCACCTTGAACGCATAGACGCCATCGGGGTTGTCCAGCGGTACTGGATGTCCGGCATCGCGCAGCAGGCTGCGCGCCTGGAAGCGCGGGCCGAAGGCGGGGTCGCTGACGGCAAGCTCGTTCAGCTCCGCCAGGATGTCCGGCGCGATCGGGACGGGGGGCCGTGCTTCTTTGGGTGTCCGATCCGGCGCGTCGTCCTCGACAAGCAGATCGGTGTCATCCAGGGAACCTTCTGGCGGGAGCCATTGCGGCGGCGTTTCCTCCGGCGTCTCTTCTTCCGTGTATTCCTCATACAGGAGGGCGCGGCCCAGGTAATGCACCGCCAGCGCGCGGATATCCTCCCGCCGGTGATGCATGGCTGCGCGCAACGCGGCGAGCGCCGCGGGATCGGCGCGGCGGATCACCAGCCGGGCCAGCCCCGCCAGCGCGTGGAGGCGTCGGCGTTGCCCGAATTGATCGCGCGGCCGGGCGTATTCGAGCAGCCCGACCCAGAAGGGGACCGAGACCGGTTCTTCGGTCTGGCTGATCAGGCTGAGCAACGTCTCCTGAATGTCGCGGCTGCCGGCGCCGCCGGCCTCTATCACGCGCGGGTAGAGCGCCTGGGCGCGCGGCACATCTTCGACTGCCAGCCCGACCCCACTGCCTACGTTCCACCGATGGACGTCATACCAGGTGCGGCGCGGGAGCGGATGATCGAGGTGATCGGCAACCCCGTCGAGAAAGGTGTGTGTGGCAGCCCGCAACTCGGCGAGCCGTTCGGCAGGTGGCTCGTGGCCGACCATAAACAGATCCGCAAAACGCCATTCCCACTCATCCAAAGGATCATCGCGTCTCATGGTTTCCTCCTTATTCCCTCAACTTCGCCTACTCTCCCCAGTGCTCGATGCCCAGCCGGAGGGTCGGGTCAGCGGCGTGTTTCTCCCAGAGTTGGCGCAGGGCCGCCACCAACTCGCGCATCTCTGACATGGTGCGCATGTGCTGCCCGGCGTCAATCAGCCCGCGCGATTCCAGAAAACGCAGCCAGGCCGGAACCTGTCCGAAGGTGGCCGCGACCAGGTAGTGTTGGAGGCTGAAGATGCTCATGGAGCGCGCCAGGAAGCGATCCAGCGTGTGCCGATCCGGGCAGAGCAATGATTGCCGGGCCGGGGGTGTCTTGGGTCTGCGCTTGTGGGCTGGCCCGCGCCGGTCGAAAGGGTCATCATCAGGCGCCAACTCGCCGTCGTGGCGCGCCAGAATGTATTCCAGGAGGTTGTGGCGCGCCAATTCCCCGCGGGTGTACGGCACACCTGCCTCGCGGCGCAGGTATCCCAGGAACTCGACGGACAAATAGTACAGGTTCTCGCGACCGGCGTCTTGCCGACCGGCGCCCTCATCCTCGTCATCGAACATGTCGTGCGACCGGCGACGGGGTTCGGTCTTGAAATCGTCCATCGTCCAGAGGTGGCCGGCCTGACCCAACAGGTGCGCCAGGCGCTGTGGGTCGGCCTCCGCATAAGGGGCGATCGCGGCCAGCAATTCTGGATCATCCGCAGCGGGGGCGGGGGTGCGCTCCAGGTAGTCGAAGATGATATAATCTACGGCGCGGGTGGTGAATTCGTCCACACCCCAGGGCAGGATATCGCTGGCGTCCATCACCGCGGGTCGGGCCAGGGCTATTATCTCGACCAACGCCGCCAGTTGGCCGTGGTACGCCAGCATCTCGACGGTACTCTCGAAGGCATCAATGTGCGCGCCGGCCAGCGGGCCCATCTCGCGAGCCAATGCCGGAATGTCGTCCAGCCGGCCGGTCGCCAGGGCGTTGGTCATCAGCCAGTCCAGGTAGTAATGGGCATCGGCTGCGTAGACATCGGGCAGACGCTCGCGCAATGACACGGCCAGCGTGTCGAAACGATCACGTCCGTCGTGCTCGATGCTTTGATGGTAGATGACGTTGAGCATCTCGAAGGCCATCTCGTCATCCAGCAGGCCATCGTCCACAGACCGCCAGAAAACGGCGATCTGGCCCTCATAGTCTTCGGCTGCCTCGAACTCCTCCCAGCGCGCATTGAGCGCGGCTGTATGAGGGTCGGGCGGCTCTAGCTCTGGCGCCGGTTCAGGAGGTGTCGGAGGGCGGCCGAGAGGCGGCAAGGGCGCCACGACCTCGGCAAACTTTCGTTCGGCCTCCCGCTGCTGCCGTTCGGCCTCCAGGTCTTTGCGTAGACAGCACTTCTTGTATTTTTTGCCGCTGCCGCACGGGCAGGGATCGTTACGCCCGACCATAAGTTAGCCTCCGATAGTTCCTGTATTTTTCAGGTGCGAGTATAGCACACCTGCGGAGAAGTGACCAAGGGCGCGCGGTGAGATCGAGCATATCCGCAGCGCGCGGTGTGACAGATCAGCCCGGGGTGTGATATAATCGTCGTGTTCGGCGATCCAACACACAGCACGTAACACGCAATATCCAAGATGTGAACGGAGCCTACACGTGACACCACCCATTATTCGCATCGAGCACAGCGCCCGCTACGACGGGCAGGAAGTGACCCTGCGTGGCTGGCTGCAACTGAAGACCGGCAAGGGCAAGCTGCAGTTTCTGCGCGTGCGCGATGGCGCCGGGATCATCCAGGCGGTCGTCTTCCGGGGCAATGTCTCGGAGGAAGCCTTCGAGGCCGCCAAGCGGATGCCGCTGGAATCCTCGCTGATCGTAACCGGTGTGGTCAAGGCCGACCCCCGCGCGCCGGGTGTGCCCGGCGGCTTCGAGCTGGACGTGCGCGACCTGCACGTGGCCCAGGAGGCCGGCGAAGACTACCCGATCGGCCCGAAAGAGCACGGCGTCGAGTTCCTGATGGACAACCGCCATCTGTGGCTGCGCTCCAACCGGCAGTGGGCGATCCTGCGCATCCGCGCGACCATCGTCCGGGCCATGCGCGACTGGCTGGATGACAACGGCTTCATCCTGGTGGACACCCCCATCCTGACCCCCGCGGCGGCCGAGGGGACGACCACCCTCTTCCAGACCGATTTTCACGGCACGCCAGCCTTCCTGGCGCAAACCGGCCAGCTTTACAACGAGGCGGACATCTTCGCGTTCGGCAAGGTCTACTGCTTCGGGCCGACCTTCCGCGCCGAGAAGAGCAAGACCCGGCGCCACCTGCAGGAGTTCTGGATGGTCGAACCGGAGATCGCCTGGTGCGGGCTGGAGGAGCTGCTGGAGATCGAGGAGCAGTACGTCAGCTACATCGTCCAGACGACCTTACGCGAACGCGCCGCCGAGCTGAAGGCGTTGGAGCGCGACACATCGCACCTCGCAAAGGTGCTCCCGCCCTTCCCGCGCATCTCCTACGACGAGGCGGTGACGCGCATCAACGAGGCCGCGGCGCGTGGGGTCACGGTCCCGCCGCACGACGAACCGCTGCCGCCGATCGCGTGGGGCGGCGATTTCGGCGCGCCGCACGAGACCTTCATCGCCTCGCAGTTCGACAAGCCGGTCTTCGTCCATCACTACCCCAGCGCCGTGAAGGCGTTCTACATGGAGCCGGAGCCGGGCCGGCCCGAAGTGTGCCGCTCGGCCGACCTGCTGGCGCCAGAAGGGTACGGCGAGATCATCGGCGGGTCGGAGCGCATGAGCGATCCCGACGCGCTGTTGGCGGCCATTGACCGGCACAGCCTGCCGCGCGAGCCGTACCGGTGGTACATTGACCTGCGCCGCTACGGCTCGGTCCCGCACAGCGGCTTCGGCCTGGGCGTCGAACGCACCGTCTCCTGGATCTGCGGCCTCGATCATATCCGCGAGACGATCGCGTTCCCGCGGATGTTGGGGCGGTTGAATCCGTGAGCGGATTGGGGATTTTGGATTGAGATTTCCGACTCCTGATGCCTGATCCCTGGCGCCCCGACGGTTTAAACCGTCCGCGCGGAGCTTCATTTGTTTATCAGCAGCTACATTCCGGCTTTCCTGCTGATCTTCCTCCTGGCCGTCGCCGCCAGCGTCGTCATGATGCCGGCGGCGCGGTGGCTTGGGCAACGTTGGGGGCTGGTGGATCGCCCCGGCGGACGGCGCCAGCATCGGGGGATCATCTCCCGGCTGGGCGGGATCACCCTCTATGCCGGCTTCATGGCCGCTGTGCTCGCCACCGTGCTCCTGCCCCAGGCGTGGTTCCCGCCGCGGTTCGACCCCAAAGAGAGTTATCGGCTCACCGGACTGGTGATCGGCACGACGGCCGCGTTCGTCTTCGGACTGTTGGATGACAGGTTTCAGTTCCCCAGCCGGCCGCAATACGTCGCCCAGCTCCTGCTCTCCCTGATCGCCATCGCTTTCATCATCTTCATTGAGCGGATCAACAACCCCTTGGCGCACGGGCAGATCGTCTTTCCCTGGCCGGTGATGGGGGGCCTGACGATCTTCTGGTTCATGGGGATGATCAACACGGTCAATTGGCTGGATGGGCTGGATGGGTTGGCCGGGGGGATCTCGGCGATCCTGGCCGCGTTCCTGGTGATTCACATGATCCGCGAAGGCCAATACAGCGTGGCGCTGCTGCCCGTGGCGCTGCTGGGCGCGGCGCTTGGCTTCTTGCCGTTCAACTTCAACCCGGCGCGTGTCTTCATGGGGAGCGGCGGGTCCTATTTCCTGGGCTGGACATTGGCCGCCCTGGCGATCATCGGCGGGGCCAAGGTGGCGACGGTGCTGCTGGTGATGAGCCTGCCCATCCTGGATGTCGCCTGGCTGATCTACAACCGCTGGCGCCGCGCGGGGACGCCGACCGCGGCGGGCCGCGACCACCTGCACTATCGGCTGCTCGACATCGGGTTCACCCAGCGGCAGATCGTGTTGGGGTATTATGCGTTCTGCGGCGCGTGCGGCATCCTGGCGCTCGGCCTGGGCACGCGCCTCTTCAAGCTGGTCGCGCTGGTGGGGCTGGCCGTGGCCGTCCTGGCCGTGTTAATCTGGGCCAGCCGGCAGCCGGCCAGCAAAGACGCTGAACGCCTCGAACCTTAGCTGACAATTGGCGCGCTCTGGTCGGCGTCAGCGCGCCGAATCAACTACGTGACCGACGCTTCCGAAGTGCCGGTCACGTTCGCGATGGCTTCCAGTATCTTGTAGTACCCCGTGCACCGGCACAGATTCCCCGTCAACGCCTGCTTGATCTGATCCGCCGTCGGCTGCGGGACCTCCTCCAACAGGTTGGCCGCCGACATGAGCAGGCCCGGCGTGCAATAGCCGCACTGGACGGCGCCGGCTTCGATGAAGGCCCGCTGGATGGGGTGCAGCGCCCCGTCAGGTCGCGCCAGCCCCTCCACCGTCACCACCTCGCACCCCGCGGCCCGCTCGACCGGTACCAGGCAACTCATCACCGCCACGCCATCCAACCAGACGGTGCACGCGCCGCATTCCCCCTCCGCGCAGCCTTCCTTCGTCCCGGTCAGCCCGGCATCCTCCCGCAGCGCGCGCAGCAACGTCTTCCCGCAGGCATTCGCCAAGGTGGTTGACCGGCCGTTCAAGATCAAGCTGATAGCTGATGGCTGCCCACCGGCATGCCATTTGCGATTTGCGATTTGCCGATTTGCCGATTTATGATTTTCCGCTCCCCTCAACAGCGCCGGCCGCGCCGGCCATCCCACCCGCTCCACGCCATCCCGCAACTGGCGCAGCGCCCGCTCGGTCAGCACACGCGTCATGTCGCGGCGATACTCGGCGCTGCCGCGGATGTCGGAGATAGGGCGCGCCGCCGCGGCGGTCAACTCGGCCGCATGGGCAATCACTTCGTCGGTCAGCTCCTTGCCGGCCAGATAGGCTTCGGCTTCTTCCGCCCGAATGATGGTGGGCGCGACGGCGCCGAGGGCGATGCGGGCGTGGGAGATTGCAGATGGCAAATTGCAAATGGCAGATTGGGCCGCTCCTGAATCTGCAATCTGCAATCCGAAATCTACAATGGCTGCGACGTTGACCACGCTGATGGCCTGGGCCTGACGCAAGCCCAGTTTGAGGAATGTGCCACGCTCAGTCGGTTTGAGCGCCGGGGCGTTGATGCGGACAAGCATCTCGTCGGGCTGGAGCGCGGTTCGGCGGACGCCGCGGAAGAACTCGGCGCAGGTGAGGGTGCGCTCGCCGCGGGCGCGGCTGGCAAGGGTGAAGGTCGCGTCCATCGCCCAGAGCGGCGTGATCGTGTCATTGGCCGGGCTGGCGGTGATGCAGTTGCCGGCGACCGTGCCGCGGTTGCGGATTTGCGGCGCGCCCACTTGCCAGCACGCGCGCGCCAGCGGGAACGCGTGCGCCACCGCCGCGGCCGAGCCGACCACCTGGTTGTGGGTGACGAGCGGGCCGAGAGTGAGGTGAGGAATTGGGGGTTGGGGACTGCTTGCGTCCCGCGTAGCGGGATTGGAGATCTGGCGCCTGACCCCTGACCCCTGATCCCTGATCCCTGATCCGCCAATCTCATCCAGCCCTGGAATCCGCGAGACATCCACGATGATCTTCTGCTTGCGGACGCCGCGTTCGAGCTCCAGGATCAGATCCGTGCCGCCCGCGATGAGACGGCAATCCGCGCCGTAGCGGGCGAGCAGGTCAAGCGCCTCCGCGATGGTGCGGGGGGCGAAGTAGGTGTGCCACATAACGACCCCTTGAGATTACAGATTCGGGATTGCGGATTGAGTCCAGCAAAATCATCGTATCGCTTCCCAGTCTTGTTCGACGACAGGCTGAGTTGGCGCTTCATATTTCACGATGGTATTCTTGAGCGAGGAATGGACAGCCGCAATCCTGCGATGCTGTAAAGGTAGTACGATCACCTCTACTTTCTCGCCTGGATTGAATGGCAACCCTTTCACCTGAAGCTCGCCGTTTTTCGGTATTATCATCTCAACGCGTAATGCCTGCATGGCTCTCTCCATCTTCCCTTCTATCATCTTCTCTTCTATCACCGTCGCTTCTACCATCGCTTCAGACTCCTATCTTTGTATACCGTCGGTAGATGACTCAAATACAGGAGTTACGCAGTAGATGCTCCCAGCCGGTCTGCGACCGGCGCCGTTGGCCTGGACGGGCCGCTTTCTCTGGCCCGACGGCGGTCGCAGACCGCCTGAGAGCCAGGAGTGCGTAAGTCCTGTCAAATAAACACGGCCGGTGAAACGCCAAATCGGCCTGCCAGAGCGCGCACCTGACGGAGGTTCAACTCACGCTTGCCGCCGAGAATTTCGGACACCACGCCTTGCGAGCCAATTTCGGGCAGATCGGATTGCGTGAGGCCATGCTCGTCCATGAAGAAACGGAGCATTTCTGCGCCGTTGCTCGCCCGTATCGGGTAGTATTTCTCTTCGTAGGCACGCACTAACGTCCCGAGTGTGTCGAACAAGCCATATAGAGGGTGTCGCTCGTCAGCGCCGATCTCATCGAGGAGACCATTGAGGCGGGCAACGGCCAAATCATATTCGCGCTCGTTTCGAACCGACAGAAATGGGCTGATCGAGACCCAGTGGAGCTGAACATCCTGTGTCAATACAGTCATCGCTTCCAATCTCCTCGCATGTATTCTTCATGGGTCATCACATGGCGCACATAAACCTTGCCGCGATTGAAATGGATGGATACGATCAACCGATACTTGTTGCCGCCGATATTGAACACGATCCAATCATCCATCTTGTCCGCGGACGGGAAAGCCCTGCGCAGATCGCCAAAGCTGCCGAAGTCCGTGCATTCCATGATTTTGAACCAGCGAGCGAGCGGCATCTCACTGTCCGGGTGACGTTCCCAGAAATCACGCAGGGCCTTTCGCGAAATGACGTGCATAGTTGGATTGTATCTCAGTCTGAGATAAAAAACAAGTAGTAGCCTCCCGCATCCCAAGCGAATGCACTTGAACGTTCGTATGCAGAATACAGGGAGGGGGCAACTATAGCGTCAACTGCGGCAGTGTCTCCGTCACCCCCTTCAAGATCACCGCCATCTCGGCCGCATCCCGCAGGGAGAGGGACCCGGCGAACGCCCCCTTGGCCGCCATCTCCTTGACCTCGAACGCCGGGGTCAGGGTGACGCGCGCCTCTGGACACTCGTAGACGAGATGGCCGTTCTCGCGCGCCAGGCTGGTCGCGCGGCCTTGGTCGCGGTGACGGATGACACCGCCGGTCCCAAAGGGAGGTTTCGCACTGATGCGATAGGCGTTGTGATCTTCGGCCAGGAAGTCCTTCTCGTTCAGGAAGAGCCGCGGCTTGTCCAGCCAGGGCTGGCCCCGGTGGACGCAGAAGGTGGTGCAGTCGCCGCACGCGTTGCAAAAGTCGTTGATGTTGATGATCTGGCGCTCCTGGCCGATGACGAACCGCTCGTAGCCGACCACCGCCAGCGCATCCCCCCGGAGCGCCAGCCGCGGCAGCATCACGTCCACGGGCTGCATCAGGAAGGTCTGGTTGGCGCGGTTGGGGCACACCTCAACGCACTTGTCGCAGAAGGTAGTGCACTGCACGCAGCGAGCCGCTTCGGCTTCGGCCTGCTCCTTCGTGAAGCTCAGATCAATCAGGTCGAAGCTATCGCGCAACGTGATGGGCAGCATTTGGGTTTTCACTTGCGGCGTTTTTGTGGCGCGGACGCGCTTGACCTCCAGGATCTGCTGGCTGGAGAGCCTGGGCTTCTCGGCCGGCGGCTGGTCGAACGGCACGCCGAACTGCCAGCAGATAGATTCGGCCGCGCGGCGGCCGTCGCCGCACGCCGCGATGATGCTCTCCGGGCCGGCCTCGGCTGCATCGCCGCCCGCGTAGACGCCGGGCACGCCGGTGCTGGCGGTGGCGTGGTCAATGGCGATGCCGCCGTCGCTGCACACCGTCACCACGCTGCCATCCAGGAAGCCGAAGTCGGGGTTCTGGCCCACGGCCACGATCACGGTGTCGCACGGGATCTGGAACTCGCTGCCGGGGAGGGCGACCGGTTTGCGCCGGCCATCGGGGCCGGGGTCGCCCAGCCGGTTGCGCAGACATTCCAGCGCGACGACCGTGCCCGCCGCATCGCGCACGACGCGCACAGGGGTGGTCAACTCCAGCAGGATGTTACCCTCTTCCAGCGCGCCTTCCAGCTCTTCCGGGCTGGCCGGCATCTCAGCGCGGGTGCGGCGGTAGACGATGGTCGTCGGGGCGCCGGTGAGGCGCTGCGAGGTGCGCACCGCATCCATGGCGGTATCGCCGCCGCCGATCACCAGCGCCTTCTTGCCCAGGTCGGGGCGCTCGCCGCGGCGGGTGCGATCCAGCAGGCCCAACGCGGCATAGACCCCCGGCCCTTCGACGCCGGGGATGCGCAGCGGGGCGTCACGCTGGAAGCCGGTGGCCACATAGACCGCGTCGAACCCCTGCGCGAGCAGCTTCTCCGGCGCGCCAGTGATGGGGGTCTTCTGCTTCAGTTCCACGCCCAGCGCCAGGATACGATCCACATCGCGCTGGATCGTTTCCCACGGCAGGCGGAAGACCGGCACCAGGCGCATCATGCCGCCGATGACGTCCTTCGCCTCGAAGATGGTCACGTCCACGCCGTTGAGCGCCAGGTAGAACGCCGCCGACCAGCCCGAAGGGCCGGAGCCGATCACGGCGACCTTCTTGCCGATCTTGGCTTTCGCAACCAACGGCGTCGCCGTGCCGTTTTCTTCGGCGTAACGCTTCAGCACGCGGATGGCGACCGATTCCTCGTAGTCGTTGCGCACGCAGCGGGTCTGGCACAGATGGTTGCAGACGTAGCCGGTGACGCCGGGCAGCGGGTTGCGGGCCAGGATGACCTCAAGCGCCTTGTCCGGGTCGCCTTCTTTGATCCACCAGTTATATTCCGGCACGTCCTGGCACACCGCGCACGGCTCCATGCACGGTGCGGTGATGCAATCCCACAGCCCCAGGCCAGATTTGACCTTGGGCAGGCCGTAGGGCCAGTATTCCTTTTTGTAGCGGGGGTTGGTCAGCGCCTCGGCCGCGGCGGCTTTCAGGTTGTCCAGCTTGTTGGCAGAGAATTCGGCCAGGCTCTGCGCCCCCGCCGCGATCATGGCCGTCTCCAGGTTGGTCAGCCATTGGCCGAAGCGGGCGTAGCCGCCGGGCTTCAGCAGGTCGGAGCAGGCAGTGATCGGCACGGCGCCGCACGAAGCAATGGTCGCGATGTTCAACGCGTCCGCGCCGGCCGAGTAGGAGACGCGCAGAGCTTGTCCTGAGCCTGTCGAAGGATCGCCGCCGAACTCGTGCGCCAGCTTAGCAAACAGGTTCATCGTGACAGGGTAGAGCGCCCGGCCCGACATGTACATCTCGTCGCCCGGCATGACCCGCTTGTGGTTGTGCATCGCCAGCGTGTTGCTCAGCTTGACGCCGAACGCCAACCCCTGACCCGCGGCCACCCCCTGCAGCCGGCCGATCAACCCGACCGCTTTGTCGTAGGAGATGTCGTGCTCGAAGACCGCGTCGGGGATGTGGATCTCGCGGAAGCCGAGCGAGTTGTGCAGGATGTCGAGCACCCGCTCTTTGCCCAGCAGCGTCGGGTTCATCTTGACGATGGTGTGCAGCCGGCGCTCGGTCAACAGGTATTCGCAGATGCGCTCGATCTCGTCGGGCGGGCAGCCGTGCATGGTGGAGAGGGTGATGCTGTTGGCGATGCGCGCCGGGATTTCGATGTCGGCGCACTGCGGGAAGTCGCGGCGCAGGATGGCGCGGATTTTAGCGATCTCCTCGGACGCGTCTTCTATCGTATCCATGAACCGGCGCACGCGCGGACTTTTGATCCCTTCCAGGTTGTAGCCGACGCTCATATCGAAGATCGTGCCGAACGGGAGGTCTTCCCAGCCCAGCAGCCGGCGCAGGACGTGGATCACGGCCCAAGCGTTGATGTACTCGGTCGCCGATTCCTCCAGCTTGAGTTCCTGCGACCACTCGACGTTATACCCCTCGTCCTCCATGTCAATGCAAGGCCGGGGGATCTCCAGCTCGTCGAGGATCTGCACCGTCTTCAACTCGATGAAACGACCGCCGCACAGCCACGCGGCGATGATGTTCTGGCTGAGCTGCGTGTGCGGCCCGGCCGACGGGCCGATGGGGGTCGCCAGCGGCTTGCCATAGACGTCGGCCAGGGCGTAGGGCGCGCCGGCGCGTGGGGTGTACCACAACGACTCGTGGATGCCGAAGATCGAGCGGCTGTGCTCGTATTCGGCCAGGATGCGGCGAAGAAGAAGATCGAAAGGTTGAACCCGAAGGATATCAGACATAAGCGACTTCGCTCCTGGCATAGATTGAATGTGCTAACACAAACAAACGCTCGCAAATGCACTGATCGAGCATCAAATACGCGCCCTCGTCATCGAACAGGTGACAGTTGAGGGATGCGCACCCGCATCACGTCTTCCAGACAGGTCTCCCCGGACGCGACGCGATGGGATTACAGTCCTTTCCTACCCCACCCGCTCCCATACCCCGACCGCCAGCTCTCGCGCCTTCGCCATGATCGCGGCCTCGTCCAGCGTTGTGAGCTGGCGATCCCGCATCAAGACCTTGCCGCTGGCGATGGTGTGTGTGATGTGCGCGCCATCCACCCCGAAGAGCACGTGCCAGGGCAGGTTGCCAGTCGTGAGCGGCGTGGGCGGGGCGTAATCCAGGAAGATGATGTCGGCGAACGCGCCCGGCCGCAGCTCCGCGAGAGGCTTCGGGAAGAAGATCCGGCTCAGCGCCGCGTTGTGGTCGTAGGCCATGCGCCAGACCGCGTCGCCGGGCATCGCCTGCGGGTTGCGCTGATTGTGCTTGTGCGCCAGGTACGCGGCCTTCATCTCCTCGAACATGTTATTGGAGAAGCCATCGTTGCCTAACGCCACTTTGATCCCCCGCCTGAGCATCCCGGCCACGTCGGGCAGGCCGACCGCGTTGTTCATGTTCGAGCGCGGCTGATGCGTGACCCGCGTGCCGGTCTCGTGGAGGATGTCCTTTTCGTATTCGTCCAGATGCACGCAGTGGACGGCGATGGAGCGCGGCCCCAGGATCTCGAACTTGCGCAGCCGCTCGACCACGCGCAGGTTGTACTTGCGCAGGCTTTCGTCCTGATCGGCCTTGTCCTCGGCCACGTGGATGTGGAAGCCTACCCCCCTCCCGTCCCCCCTGCCAGGGGGGAGGCTAGCGGCGCACGCTTCGAGGGTCTTGTCCGACAGGGTGAGCGCGGCGTGGAGGCCGAAGGAGGCGGCCAACTGCGGGTCAGGCTCGTTGGCGCAGCGCTTGATGAAGCGCACATTCTCGGCGATGCCCGCGGCCGCGCCGGCCATGCCGTTGCGGTCGGTCACTTCGTAGCACAGGCTGGCGCGCAGGCCGCTCTCTTTCACCGCGTCCGCGATGATGTCCAGGCTGCCGTCAATCACATTCGGGCTGGCATGGTGATCAATCAGCGTCGTGCAGCCGTGGCGGATGGCGTCTACCAGGCAGATGAGCGCGCTGTACTTAATGTCATCCCACAGTAGCGCCCGATCCAGCTTCCACCAGAGCCGCTCCAGGATCTCCACGAAGTTGGCGGCGGGCGCGCCGGGGATCGCCATACCGCGGGCGAATGCGCCGTAGAAGTGCGTATGCCCGCAGATCGAGCCGGGCAGGACGAGCTTGCCGCCAGCATCGAGGCGTTCAGCGGCCGGGTACCTGGCAAGCAGGCTATCCGTTGAACCAACCCCCGCGATGGTGTCGCCCTCGATGTAGATCGCGCCGTCGGCGATCAACTCGTTGCGCTGGCTCAGGGTGAAGACCTGGCCGTGGGTGATGAGGAGAGAAGGGGACATAGATCTACCTCCAATACGGTCAATATCGCCCGAGACCGCAGCCGAAATATCCTCCGCAACCAATCCACCATGAACCCTAACACCTCCGCCTTCTCCGGCTCGTTGTGCGTCTCGTGAGAGAAGCCCAGCCACAGCTTGAGCGTACACCGCCCGTTGCATAGTCCATCTCCGCTGATGACTTCCCGACGTACTTGCGCAACTGATTCCTATTCTACCACGAGAGGCGATTTTTGAGAATGCGGCAGGTCAGTGATTGCGCTTACTGCCTGAAATGATATAATGGGGCAAGCTTCCGATTGAGTGAGGAGGATTTGATGAACAGCGTCCGCATCGTGGCTGACAGCGGTTGCGATCTGCCGCCGATGACCATCGTTCAGCTTGGCATCATCATCGTGCCCGTCTATGTACGTTTTGGTCAAGAGATGATCCCAAGTTCGGATCTGAGCACGGCCGAGTTTTGGGAGCGCGTCGAGCACTCCCCGATCGCGCCAGGCACATCCTCGCCTCCTCCCGGCGCATTTTACCAGGTTTTTGAGAAGCTCGTCGCCGCGGGCCATGATGTCGTCTGTCTCACGTTGCCGGCGCGACACAGTGGGACGTTCAACGCGGCCTGGGCGGCCGCGCAGGAGTTCGGCGAGCGGGTGCGGGTGGTTGACACCGGTTCGTTTTCGTTGGGGATGGGTTTGCAAGTACTGGCCGCGGCCAAGGAGGCGCTTTCCGGTCGCAGCGCAGAGGTGATTCAGCAGATGTTGGAAGATGTGCGGAAGCGCACCTGCATCATATTCGCGCTCGATACATTGGAATGGGTGCGCCGAGGCGGCCGGCTCGATCGGCTGATGCCCGTGATCGAGCGGGTCGCCTCCGCGTTGCGCGTAAAGCCCATCATCGAGATGGCCGACGGTGACTTTCGGTTCCTGGGCGTGGCACGCTCGACGCGCGGCGCACTGCAGCGCATCGAGGACGAGTTGCGCTCACAGTTGCCCGTCGAAACGGTCGCCGCCGCCTACACGCGCGGCTGCGAAGTCGCGAGCGATCTGGTGGCCTACCTCTCGAGCCTGGTGAATGCCAGCCCGGCCGAGATCATCGCGGTGGAGGCCGGCCCGCCTTTCGCCGCCCATGCCGGTCCGAAAGCGATGGGCGCAGCCGTGATTCGGTGTTGATTTCGAGACAGGAGCGACATCAATGAGGATCGCTCTCCTTTCCGACATTCATGGCAACCTGGTTGCGTTGGATGCCGTGCTGAACGACATGCAGCAGCGCGGGCCGTTCGATCAGGTGGTCGTTGCCGGAGATCTGGTCTGGTCAGGGCCGTGGCCGGCCGAAGTGGTGGATCGCGTGCGCCAGGCGGCGACGGCTATCATCCAGGGCAACACGGATGCGTTCTTCCTGCGGCAACCCGGCGAGACGCCCCCCGGCAAGGATGATGAACGCTTTGCCGCGCAGCTCGGCTGGATGATTGACCGGCTGGGGCCGATGCGCGTGGCCTATCTCGCACATCTGCCCTTCGCCCACCGCGTCTCGCCCGCGCCGGGACACGATCTGCTGATCGTGCACGCAAATCCGACCGACCTGACCCGGCCGATCATTGCGCAGCTTTCGGACGCCGACCTGGATGCCTTGCTGCTGCCAGAAGGCGGCGTGGCGCCGGCGTGGCAGGCTCTGGCTTTCGGCCACATCCATGTCCCGCTCGTCCGTTGGTGGCGCGGCCGGCTGCTGGTGGATGTCGCCAGCGCCGGGCTGCCGATGGACGGCGACCAGCGCGCCGTCTATGCGGTGCTGACCTGGGATGGAGGAGCCTGGCGCGCGGAGCATCACCGCGTCTACTACCCGCTCCCGGTCGCGGTGCACGAAATGCGGACGAGTGGTATGCCGCGCGGCAAGCACTTCGCCGAGCGGCTGATTGCCGCCAGCTACGGCCGGCCGCTGCAACTGTTGGCGATGGTCACGGAGTAGAGTGATGGAACGAGAGCAGACGCGCCGCTTGCTTCGCCTCTGGGCGATTTTGATCCTTGTGCTGTTGCTGGCGGGTTGCATGCCGGTTCCGCCGCCGCTGCCGCCAGCAACAGCGACCAATCAGAGCGCGCCAACCTCCAGCCCTGCGCCGACCGCGCCGCCGGCGTCCCCGACCGCCGCCCCAACTGCGCCCCCGACCGTGTCGCCGCCGGCCATCGCAACATCGGTTCCAGGCGCTGCGGGGATGCCGTGGTGGAACGATACGGTCTTCTATCAGATTTTCGTCCGCTCCTTCGCTGATTCGACGACCGGGCCGTTGGCGAACGATGGCATCGGCGACTTGCAAGGCATCATCGAGAAGCTGGATTACCTGCAAGGGCTGGGCGTGCGCGGCGTCTGGCTCACCCCGATCATGGAATCGCCCAGTTATCACGGCTACGATGTGAGCGACTACCGCATCGTCAACAAGCTGTACGGCACGAACGAAGACTTCAAGCGGTTGATGGCCGAAGCGCACAAGCGCGAGATACGCATCATCATTGATCTGGTGCTAAATCACACCTCCAATCAGCATCCGTGGTTCCAGGATGCCAGCAAACCGGGCGGAAAGTACCGCGATTGGTACATCTGGGCCGACAAGGACGGCGGCTATCGCGGGCCGTGGGGCCAGCAGGTGTGGCATCGGCTTGGCGACCAATGGTACTTCGGGATGTTCTGGGAAGGGATGCCCGACCTGAATTATCGCAACCCGCAGGTGACCGAGGAGATGCACGAGGTCGCGCGGTTTTGGTTGCGGGAGATGGGCGCGGATGGGTTCCGGCTCGATGCAGTGCGCTATCTGCTCGAAGATGGCGCCAAGCAGACAAGCATCCCGGAGACCCTCGATTGGCTGCGACGCTTCCAGAAGGTTTACAAAGAGGCCGGGGCCGACACGCTGGCCGTGGGCGAGATCTGGACGAGCACCGCCGAGGTGGGGCAATACGTCCCCGCCGCCGTGGATCTGGCTTTCGAGTTCGACCTGGCGCAGGGCATCCTCAACTCGATCAGCCGGCTCACAGCCGACGCGTTTGCCACGGCCTTGACCCAATCGTTGGCGACCTTCCCACCGGGCCAGTTCGCCACGTTCCTCACCAACCATGACCAGGAGCGCGCCATGTCGCAGCTTGCCGGCCAGCCCGACCGGGCCCGGCTGGCCGCGCTGATCCTGATGACCGCGCCGGGCGTGCCGTTCGTCTATTACGGCGAGGAGATCGGCATGACCGGGGTCAAGCCGGACGAGAAGCTGCGCACCCCCATGCAGTGGACGCCGGGGCCGAACGCCGGCTTCTCCGCGGGGACGCCGTGGCAGTCGGTTAATCCCGGCTACGAGACGCTCAACGTCCAGACTGAGCGCGCCGATCCCGCGTCGCTGCTGAACTGGTATCGCAAGCTGATCGCCCTGCGCAACGCCCATCCCGCGCTGCGGATCGGCAGCTTCGAGCCGCTCGATACGAACAAGCTCGGCGTCTACGCTTTCCTGCGCCGACACGGGGACGAGACGTTCCTGGGCATCTTCAACTTCGATAGCGGCCCGGCGACCGGCTACATGCTCAAACTGGCTGGCGGGAAATTGCCAGGCCCGTTGACCGCCACGGATCTGCTGGCCGGCGCGCCGGTTGCGCCGCCGGCCCTGGATGCCGCGGGCGGCTTTGACGGCTATCAGCCGTTCCCCCAGCTCGCCCCGCGCACGGGCTATCTGATCCAATTGAGGCCGGGCCGATGATGGATGCCTTTTTCCCCTTCCATCCTCGCTTCGTGCATTTCCCGATTGCGTTTTCGCTGGCCGGGGTGCTGTTCGTGGCGATCGGCCTGGCGCGCGGGGGTGCGGCCGAGCGGTGGCTGTGGGCCGGCCGGCGGCTGGTGTTCCTCGGCTGGATCGGCGCACTCGTGGCCGGGGTCACGGGGCTGATTGACCAGAGTCATGCGCCAGACACCCCGGCCGTGCGCGACACCGTCAACCTGCACATCACCGCCGGCATCGCGCTGATGGTCGTGTTCGGCCTGACTCTCTACTGGCCCCTGAAGGATAAACGGCTACTATCGGGCGGCGCGCGGCGATGGGGTTATCTGGCGCTGCTTCTGCTGGGCGCGCTGCTGATCCTGGCCGAGAGCTGGCTGGGCGGGCAACTGGTGTACAAGCTCAGTGTTGGCGTGCGGTGAGAAAATCGGCGAATCAGCGAATGAGCGAATCAACGAATGGGTGATGCGAGGTGTTATGAGCACGAAGTGGTATACAGGAACGGGCGATGATGGATATACGGGCGTATTGGGTCGGGAGCGCGTGCCGAAGTATGCCGACCGGCCTGACGCGTGCGGCACAGTAGATGAAGCGTCGGCGACGCTGGGCATGGCGCGCGCCCAGGCGAAGGACAAACAGGTGCGCACCCTGGCCTTATCGGTGCAGCGCGACCTTTACAAACTGATGGCCGATCTGGCGACCCTGCCCGAAACCGCGACGCGGCCGCCCTGGCTGGGGGAAGAGCGGCTGGCCTGGCTTGAACAGAAAACCGACGCCCTCGGCAAGCGCGTCGAGATGCCGCCGGCGTTCATCGTGCCGGGGGACAGCACTGGGGGGGCATGGCTTGACATCGCCCGCACTGTCGTTCGCCGGGCCGAGCGCATCGTCGCCAAGCTGACGCACGATGGCGAGCTGCGCAACGACACCCCGCTCCGCTACCTCAATCGCCTCTCCTCCCTGCTCTTTGTCATGGCGCGGGTCGAAGATCGGACCGAAGGGGTGGAGGAATTTACGTTGGCGGCGGGGGAGTGAGGAGAAAACTATGTTACTCGGCGCACATATGTCCGTTTTGGGCGGTTTGAGCACGGCGTTTGACCGGGCGCAATCCATCGGCATCAATACGATGCAGGTATTCACCAAGAATCAGAACCGCTGGGAACAGAAACCGGCCGCGCCAGCGGAAATCGCGCGCTGGTTCGCAGCGCAGGCGGCCACAGGGATCCAGCCGGTGGTGTCCCACGCCGCCTATCTGCTGAATCTGGGCACACCCGACGACGCGCTCTGGGAGAAGTCGGTGAAGGCGCTGATTGATGAGCTGACCCGCGCCGAGCAGTTGGGCATCCTGGGTGTGGTCTTTCACCCCGGCGCGCACATGGGATCGGGCGAGGCGGCCGGCGTTGCGCGCATCATCGCGGGGCTGGATGCTGCGCACGCGGCCACGCCGGGCTACCACACCCTGACGCTGATCGAGACCACCGCCGGGCAAGGCACCGCGTTGGGCTATCGTTTCGAGCAGCTTCAGGCGATGCTCGCCGGGGTCAAAGCGCCGGAGCGGATCGGCTTCTGTTTCGACACGTGCCACGTCTTTGCGGCCGGCTACGACATCCGCACCGCCGACGCCTACGCCGCCACGATGGCCGAATTCGACCGGCTGGCCGGGATCGCGCGCATCAAGTGTTTCCACTTCAACGACAGCAAGAAGGGGCTGGGCGCGCGGGTAGATCGGCACGACCATATCGGCACCGGGCTGCTCGGCCTGGACGCCTTCGCCAACATCCTCAATGATCCGCGTTTTGCGGGTGTACCCATGATCCTGGAAACGCCGAAGGGTGAGGATATGCGCGAGGATGTGGAGAATCTGGGGGTGCTGCGGGGGCTGCTGCGCGCCAGGTGAGACCTCCTGGTCCGACGACAGCGCGACGTTACGCTTGCTTCGTGAGCCGATAAAAGCCCGTTTTCGGTGTGCCGACGAACTCGATGAGCCTGCGCGCCTTGAGGCCGGCGATGTCGCGCTGGGCTGTGGACCGCGAAACCAGCCAATATTTTGCCAGGCCAGCCCGGCCAAGTTGCCGCCCGGCGCTGATCTGAGCGATGAACCACTGGTAGCCGAGCATTTACAGCTTCATCAGCCTCATTATACAGCTTCATCGGCGTCGTTTACAGCCTCATTTGTAGCCTCATCAGTCTCATCTACGACCTCATGAACCCCTTTTACGGTCTCATTCGTGATATTGGCGGCATCAAGAATTTCGCTTGACTCACTGGTCTCGTCGGCTCCTGCCAATGATTTGACAGATTGATCCCTCCGGTCACAAGGCATACACAGGCACGAGGACTTCTTTTTGGGCATGGAGACGCCCGTGGATGGCCTCATCGAACGTCTTGAGCACGTTCGCAGCTAATAGCGCGTGCCGCATTCCGTGCAGACGCCCGCGGGCACGTTCTCGATCAGCACGTAGTTGCCGTTGATCTTGCGATGTAAATCAACGCGCTTCTCGACGATCCGCCCTCTACAATACTCGCATTCTTCGCCTTCCCAGAAAGTCGGCATCCTTCAGCTCGCGCCGAACTCCAGCCTGATCGGCGACCGCGGCCCGACCGAGCGCCGGGCGTTCAACACGCTGACCTGCGCGGCGATCTTCTGGGCGACGGCACGGAAGGCCTCGGCCTGCGATGACTCCGGGCAGCAGGCGACCGCGGGCTTGCCATCGTCGCCCCCTTCACGGATCGCCGGCTCCAGCTCGATGCGGCCCAGGAATGGCACGCCCAACGCGGCCGCAGCCTGTTCGCCGCCGCCAGCGCCGAACACCGCGCCGGCCATGTTTTCCACGATGCCTAGCACCGGCACGTTGAGCCGCTGGAACGCGGTGAAGCCGCGACGGGCGTCGGATAGCGCCACCTCTTGCGGTGTGCTGACGAGGATGCCGCCGGTGAGCGGCACGAGCTGCGACAGGCTGAGCTGCGCATCACCGGTGCCGGGCGGCAGGTCAACGATCAGGTAGTCCAGGCCGGCCTGGCCCGCGCCCGAAGGGCCGCCCCATGCGACATCGGTGAAAAGCTGCTGGATCGCCTTGTGCAGCATCGGCCCGCGCCAGATGAGCGCCTCGCCATCGGGCACGAGGAAACCGATGGACATGATCTCGACGCCGTGGGCGAACGCCGGCGTCATCTGCTCGCCGGTCAACGGCGGCAACTCGTTCACGCCCAACATCATCGGCACATTCGGGCCGTAGATGTCCGCATCCAGGATGCCGACTTTCGCGCCCATCTGCGCGAGGGCCACGGCCAGGTTCACAGCCACGGTGGACTTGCCCACCCCGCCCTTGCCGCTGCCCACCGCGATGATGTTTTTGATGGGCACATCGAGTTTGGTCGAGATGCGGTTGTCGCCGCGCACCTGCGCATCGAATTTGACCGCGACCTCCTTGACCCCCGGCAGCCGCATCACCGCCGCCCGCGTTTCCGCCTCGATCTGATGGCGCAGCGGGCACGCGGGCGTCGTCAACGTCACGGTGAAGGCGACGCGGCTATCTTCGACCACGATATCTTTGACCATGTTGAGTGTCACCAGGTCTTGATGTAACTCCGGTTCCTGTACCGTCTTGAGCATACCGAGTACCTGATCTTTTGTGACGCGCGGATGCGATTTTCCGAACATGTGGGGTGTGTCTCCAGTTGTAGGTGTGTTGACTACTTCTCTAAATACTCCCTGACCTTGCCTGCTGTCCGCCGGCCGATCTCCACCGCGAAGTTCGTGCCGCGATCCCACGGGTAGACCTGGCTCATGCTGGCAAAATAGAGGCCCGGCACTGGGGTCTGGATCGGCGGGATGTTGCGCGAATGGTTTACCGGCGGGATCGGTTGCGCGTAGGTCGTCTTCCAGAGCCAGGTATCACGGATCCAACTGCGGTCGAACGCCGGATTGACCAGTTTGAACGACGGCAGGAAACGCTCCAAAAGCGCCTCTTTGCTCAGGGTGAAATACTCGTGGCCGGGATCCAGGTAGTCGCCGCAATAGATCAAATGATCGCCGCCGTAGTGCTCGGCCGGGATGAAGTTCGTGTGCTCGACGAGCGCCAGGAAGGGGAAGCCCGCCTCCTTGGGCAGATTGTGCCAGTAGTATTGGGTCAGTTGGCGGTCGAGCGCCACGACCAGGACGACCGCGCCCATGGACTTGAGCGCCTGGAGGCTGGCCGTATAGCTGGCGGGCAGGTCGGGCGCCAGGCGGGCCATCAGGCCGGGCGAACTGGTCGAGATGACCGCGTCATAGGCGGCCGCGTCCGTCGCCGTTTCGACGCGCAGTTGCGGCGCGTCTCCGGCGCTTGCCGCGGCCCGGATCGCCGTCACGGGCGCGCCCAGCCGGATCTCCACCCCGCGGGCGCGCAGCAGATCGGCCAGTTTGTCCAGGAAGGCCTGGAACCCGCCGACGAATGTGCCCAGCCGGGTCGTGCGGCTTCGCAGCCGCGCCCACAGCCAGGCCATGTTCACGACGCGCAGGTTTTCCTCGCCGAACTTGCCCACCAGCAGCGGTCGCAGTTGCAGATCGTACACCCGCTGGCCGAACCAGCGTTGCGTCCACTCGGCCGCGGTGACCTTCTCCAGCGGCTGCCAGCGAGCGAGAAACCGCAGGTAGATGCCGACCAGGCCGTAGCGGATCACGTCGGTCAGCGGGAAGTGGCGCAGCAAGAAAGCCGGGATCGTGGAGGTGATCGAGTCGAACGGGTAGAACTTGCCCTGCCAGTAGATGACAGTGTAGGGTCGGGGGAAGATCACCTGGTCGCGCCAGCCGAGTTCCTCGATCAGCCCCAGCATGTGCCGGTCGCTGGCGAACCAGTGATGGTAGAATTTTTCCAGTCGCCAATCCCAATGCGGCGCTTTGAACCCGGACGCGAGGCCGCCCACTTCAGAGGCGGCTTCGTAGATCGTCACGCGCTGGCCGGCCTTGATGAGGTCGTATGCCGCAGCCAGGCCGGCCGGCCCGGCCCCAATGACGGCGACCCGCTTATTCGCAGCCATATCCGCCCTACTCTTCCGGGATGACCGGCTCCATCAGCGCGTCTTCCTCAACGGGTTGACCGGCAAGATACGCATCCACATCGCGCCGCGCTTTTTGATACAAGAGGAGCAGATCCCCGTCGGAACCCTTGAATTGCATTACGGTTTGCGTCGCGCACAGTTGGCAGCCGCGCATGTATTTGAAGCTCCCCTCATGGCATTTGATGCAGCCATCCATGCGGATCATCATCAAGGTAAATGCCAGGCTGTCCGGGTCGGTCTCCGGCAGTTTGGCGACGCGCGCCACCAGATCGGCCCACTCTGGCCCGCGCAAGGCGCGCAGCGAGGGCATTAGCCGTGGCGGAAAGAGTAGCTCAGCTTTCGGGTACATTAGATCTCTAACTTCATGTTGGATACCTTGATCGGCCCAGCCGAGCCGCCGCTCTTCGGGTCAATCAACTGGTTCAGCGCGGTCATCAGCGCCCGCTGGTCAATGCCGTAGCTCTGACAGGCGCCTTCGATCGTGTCCACGTCGCTGACCGCGCAATGCGAGCACCCGCCCAGGTGAAAGCTCGCCAGCACCTCGGTGACCTTCGGGTGCACGCTCATCGCCTCGGCGATGGTCATATCGGGCGCGAAGCTCGGCTCGCCGGCGCGCTGACGCACCTCCAGGCGCAGCCCGGCCAGCCCCTCGCGGGTTTCACTGGCCGCCTGCATCATCTGCGCGGTGAGCTCCCCCAGTTTGCTATTTGTCTCCGCCAGGCGCTTCTCGACCGCATCCGCGCGGCGGAAGGCCAGGTAGGCGATGATCAGGGACAGCGCCCCGACGAGCAAAGCGATGGTAGTCATGTTTCAGGCTCCCTTATTCGGCAAATCATACACATTCAGAGGTATCATCATGCACCAGGATGGCCGCCTTTGGCTGTAAGAATTCTCCCGCTTTGGCTGTATCCTCTGACCCAGGAATTCCGAACCTTTTTCGGCTATCCCCATCATCCGGTCTATTTGGATTTGACCAAACTGAGGGTGGGGCGGATTCGTATGCCCCCCTCAGAAGCGACAACGAAGTTACCGGACAATCGGTTCTGGTAGCTCTCCATCACCGACCTGACGACTCTTACACGATTGGTCGGACTCTCGTCGTGTAGACGCAGAAACAACACACCGTGATATGTTTGGCCACTCCGAAAGGCCAACTCGCCGAAGTCCTTGTCGTTTGTGATGAGAATACGCGCGGCAGCCGCGGCTTCGGTCATAATGTCGCGATCGTCGCCTTGGGGCATGACCTCAGAGACGGCCACTACGTCATGTCCTGCGCCACGCAGGTACTCGATGACAGCTGCGCCAGTGGACTCGTCTACTACAAATTGCATGGGGCGACCTACGCGACCAGGGCCATTGGTAGGACATCCTCGTTTGCCAGCGTTTCGGCAGCATAGGCTAGCGCTGCACGAATATCTTCGAGACTCAAACGCGGATATTCCCGGAGAATATCGCTTTCTGGAATACCTTGCGCCAGCATACGAACGATGAGTTCGACCGGAATGCGAGTACCGCGGATGACTGGTTTGCCGACCATGATTTTAGGGTCTATACTAACTCGTTGCCGCAATAATTGATTCATGTGTTCCTCACGGTAGCTGAAATGACCAAAGATTCCAAACCAGTGTCACTTTATCGGCTTTCTGTGTCCGAAGGTTCCGCTTTCGCGGCGCGTTTGGCTGCGGCCGCGGCCTTCCGGCGTTCGATCTCTTCCGGCGTCAGCGCGGCGCGTGGCGCGAGAGCCGCCGTCGCGGGCGGCGCGGCCGTGTCCCCGATTGCGGCAGAGGCGACGGGCCTGGCGGCCGGCGCGGCTTTGGCGGCCGCCTTCGCTGCCTTTTCCGCCTTTTCCGCTTCGCGCGCGGCCTCCTCGTCGGCCCAGTCGGTCGGCCGGATGCGCGCGTAGTAGGTGGTGGGCACGCGCAGCTTTTCCAGGTCGAAGAGCAGGCTCGGCATCCGCTGATACGCGGCGATCTCGAAGTCGTGATCCATCTTGATGGCATCGAATGGGCAAAATTCCGCGCACAGGCCGCAGTTCATGCAGATAGACGTGTCAATGTGGAACTCGGCGGGCTTTGTCATCGGCTTGCCGCGCTCATCCTTGGCGCGCACGATCCAGATGCACTGCGGCGGACAGACCTTGGCGCAGATGCCGCACGCGGTGCAGCGATCCTCGCCGGTCCCCGCGTCGTAGATCAAAACCGGGACGTAGCGAAACCGCTCGGCCAGCTTGCGCCGCTCTTCGGGATATTGCACCGTGAACAAGCCCGTCTGCGCCGACGCGCTGCTCTGATCCAGCTCGTGCCGCCCACCCGCGTAGCGGCTGGGGATCTTCTTGATGTCATCCACATACGTGCTGACGAATTCTTTCAGCGTGACGCCCAGACCTTTGAGTACACCGGATCCGAACATGGGTTGCTCCTCTTACCGATCTACCTCACCCAACACAATATCAATCGCGCCCAAAATCACGACCGAATCCGCGATCTTGTGGCCGATGCACATCTTTTCGAGGCTGGTCAGGTTGATGAAGGTCGGCGCGCGGACGTGATAGCGGTAGGGGTTCGGCTTGCCGTCGCTGACAACATAGAAGCCCAGCTCGCCTTTCGGCCCTTCGACCGCGCCATACGCCTCGCCGGCCGGCACGCGCACCTGATATTGCTTTTTGCCGGGCGGCATCACCGGCCCCGCTGGGATGCCGTCGAGCGCCTGCTTCAAGATGCGGATGCTCTGGTAGACCTCGTCCATCCGCACACGAAAGCGCGCCCAGACATCCCCCTCCGGCCGCGTGCACACGTCGAACTCGAAGCGGTCATAGATCGAATAGGGGCGGGCTTTCCGCAGGTCATACGGCACGCCGGAGGCGCGGAGCATCGGGCCGGCCATGCTGTAGGCGATCGCCTCCTGCGCAGTGAGCACCCCCACCCCGCGGCAGCGCGTCTCGAAGATTTCATTGCCCGCCATCAGGTTCTCGAAATTCTCCATCACCCGCGGCAACCGGTTCCAGACCAGGTCTTTGGCCCGTTCCACCCACCCGGCAGGGAGGTCGGCGAAGACGCCGCCGAAGCGCAGATAGTTGCACATCATCCGCGAACCGGCCGCCGCCTCGAACAGATCGAGCATCAGCTCGCGCTCGCGCAGGCCGTAGAGCGCCGGGGTGAAATACGCGCCCAGGTCGTTGAACAGGAAGCCGACGGCGATGAAGTGACTGACGATACGGGTCAGCTCGGCCATGATGACGCGGATATACTCGGCGCGCTCCGGCGCCTGGATGCCCGTGAGTTTCTCGACCGCCAGGACGTAGCCGAAGTTGTTCGACATCGAGGCGATGTAGTCCAGCCGGTCGGTGAAGGGGATGTTCATGATGTAGGTGTTGCGTTCACCGATCTTCTCATGGCAACGGTGCAGATAACCGATCTCCGGCTCCAGCCCGACCACATTCTCCCCATCCACCGCGACGACCATGCGGAAGACGCCATGCGTGCTGGGATGTTGCGGCCCCATGTTGACCAGGACGCGGTCGGTCTTGAACTCGCCGCCGTGCCCGTTGCCGTCATCCACCTGCATGATCTTCCGATATTGCACCTGGGGCGACGTCCACAGATCGGGATCCCAGCCGACCGGGTAGGTGGTGTTGTCTTTCCAGGGGACGCGATCTTCGGCCCACAAATGCTTACCGTCCGGGTGGCGGCTCTTGAAGGGCTTGGCATCCTCTTCGTGGTACGATTCCTTGTAATCCTTGCGCAGCGGCCAGCCCTCGAAGCCATCCCACAGGAGGATACGGCGCAGATTGGGGTGATCCGTGAAGCGGATGCCCATCATGTCGTAAACTTCCCGTTCCTGCAAGTCGGCGCCGGGCCACACGCTATAAAGCGAGGGCAGCTCCGGATTGGCCTTGTCAGGCAGGCGCACCCTGAGAACCAGCGGATCAGGCGACAAGGTGACAGGGTGATCGGGTGACAACGTGCCAACCCGATAAAGATAGTAGACCACCTCAAGGTATTGCGGCCAGTCCACGCTCGTGACCATCGAGAGGTAGTCGTAGCCCTGCTGCTCGCGCAGATAGGTCGCCAGCTCGCGCAACTTGTCGGCGGCGATGACCAGCCCGGTCTTGGCCTGTTCCAGGATGGCGCCGGGAACTGCGTCAGCGAAGGGAAGTTCAGATGTTGTGGTTTGCAGTATCGTATCAGCCATGTTTTCCTCGTTCGAACGAGTTAATCCGCTAATCAGAGCAATTCCAAGAATCGCTCAACATCCATCCGTGCTTGTTTTAGGAGGTGAGCCAGGGTAGATCGCTTCACCGGGCGATGGGCTGGTACAGTAATTTTGAGCAACTCATCTTCGATCCGTTTGTGAAGCCGAATATGACTACCACGCTGCCGTACAATAGTCCAGCCATCTTTTTGCAGGGCGCGAATGATCTCCGCATAAGATAGGCTGGGAACCTTGTTCATAGCACGAGTTCCTTCACAAAGGCAGGCTCTTCGAGAACCCAGTCATCTTCGACCGGCTCCAGGTAGAGCTCGATAGCTTCCTGAATGTTGGTCAGAGTTTCATCTACGCTATCACCTTCACTGATGCAACCAGGTAAAGCCGGGACGTAGGCCGTGAACCCGCCTTCATCACTAGGCTCAAATACGATCTTGAAACGCATTGCCTCGCTCCTATCTCTACACCGGCGTCAACTCCAAAGCCGGCAGCGGCTCATAGTGCAATACCATCATCTGATCAGGACGGAGGCCCAGCGACGTGTAAGTGCGCCCCTCGCTATCGCAGAATGCGACCTCAAAGGCTCCGCCGCGTGCGAGAGACTCCACCACTGTACCAACTTGTCCGCGCCATAGATTATGTTCAGGCAGGTCAACGGTCAGTGCCACCATGTCAAATAAATTGATCGTGTCTCTCATCCTTGACGATGCTCAGCCAATGCTTCATCCGCCAGCATTGCCAGGACATCTTGCGTCCCGGCAAATGCTTCCGCCCAACGTCGTTCGGAGGACAATGCGTTCAGGATCCACTGGGCGAATTCGTTTTGCTCAGGCGCCGGCAGTTTGGCCGCTTCGGCAAATGCCCTTTCCAAAAGCTGCGTCATCTATCCACCTCCACTCGCCCCATTCCCCATCTACTTGCTTCCTTGTCTCTATTCCCCCGCCTCACTCACCATCCTCTTCAATGCCTCACGATCCTTCGGATTGTACAAATCCGGCCCCAGCACCGGCAGCGCCATCGGCTCGTTCCGCTGATCCTTGCGATACCAGGGCGCGGTCTTGACCGATTGCTTCATCACCGCGTCATGGATGCGCATCACGCTGTAGAGGATCGCTTCGGGGGTCGGCGGGCAGCCGGGCACGTAGACATCCACCGGGATGTACTTGTCAATGCCCGAAACGACATTGTAGCCCTCTTTGAACGGCCCGCCCGATGTGGCGCACGCGCCGACAGCCAGCACATACTTCGGCTCGGCCATCTGGTTGTACAGCCGCACGATGTTGGGCACCATCTTCTTCGTGACCGTGCCGGACACGAACATCAGGTCGGCCTGGCGCGGCGAGGCGCGGATGATCTCCATGCCGAACCGGCTCAGGTCGAAGCGCGACGCCATCATCGCCATAAACTCGATGGCGCAGCAGGCCAGGCCAAACGCCATCGGCCACATGGACTTGACGCGGCCCCAATTGTAGATGTTGTCGAGCGTGGTCAGGAAGACGCCCCGCTGGAGGTCGGGGGGCAAGCCAGGGACTTCGGGTTTTTCGCTCATGGATGACCCCTCTCTCCTTCCTGGGACAGGAAGCCGGCGCGCGGCTTCGGCTTATCCTCACGCCAACCGAGCACGTAGACGGTCGCATCGGCGCGGTAGCCGATGCTTAGCAGCAGCCAGCCCTCGGTCAGCAATTGATTAACTGCGGTGATCTGATCGTCGGAAGTCACGGTAATCTGGGTGAGCTTGCTGAACTGCCGCTCACCGGCAGGCGCGACGGGGGTGGGAATGATATCAGTCATGCCGGACACCTTGTATTTCGATTGCACATGCGACGTGCGCACAGCCCACAGATCGGTCGCTGGCAAATGGGGTGATGGGTTACACTACGACGGCTATTCTACTATAGAAGGAAGCACAAAGCAAGTAAGCCAAAAGATGATTTGGGCAGATCCGCCGCTACGCAAAAACTGCGTCTCGCGATATAATCAGGCCATGACAGAGACTCTCCTCCACCCACTCGCGCGGCGGCTGGATGCGCTGCTCCTGGCCGTCCTGCTCGTCGCCCGCATCCGCATTGACAGCCTGGCCGAAGCCGCCGTGCTGCCCCTGCGGCAGAACGATGTCGCGCGGCAGCCCTTGCTCGGCCATCTGCTCTCGGCCGAGGCGATGAAGCTGCTGGCGCAGCAGCAATTGGTTGACCCGATCGGCTTGCTGCTGATCGTGCTGGCGATCGGCTGTCTGGCGCTCTATCTGATCGTCAACGAGTTTATCGGCGGCGAGCGGCCGCGCTACTGGGCCAGGCTGATCCTCATCTGGGCCATCATCCTCCTGACCGTTTTCGCGCCGAGCCTGAAGCTGATGCTGCTGCGCCAGGGCAGCGGCCCGGCCTCCTACAGCCACGATGGCGGGGTGATCCAGACCGAAGCGACGATTGACTATCTGTTGCAGGGCCGTAACCCCTATGTCGAGGATTATCTGAAAACGCCGATGGCCGAATGGGGCATCGGCGAGTTCCGCACCGCTCTTTACCACTACCCATACCTGCCCTGGACATTCCTCTTCTCCGCGCCGTTCAAGCTGCTGAGCGAGCGCACCATCGGCTGGTATGACCAGCGTTTTGTCTACCTGTTGCTCTTCGCCGTGCTGTTGCTCCTGGCGCCGGGGCTGACGCCGCGGCGCGACGCCAAACTGCTTCTCGTGATGTTGATCGGGCTGAACCCGCTGATGGGCTCCGATCTGATCTACGGGCAGAACGATAGCTTTGTGCTGGCATGGTTGGTGGTGAGTCTGTGGCTGTGGGGACGGGGGCAGCGGTCGGGCGCCGCGCGGGGCCGAGTATGGGCCGCGGCGGTCGCTTTCGGGCTGGCGTGCGCCAGCAAGCCGACCGCCTGGTTCCTGGCGCCGTTCTATCTGCTCCTGCTGGCCGGCGGCGCGCCGAGCGATCTGTGGCGGCGCCCGGTCGCGTGGCTGCGCCGGGCCGGCGCCGCGGCCTGGCCGGCCGGCCTCGCCATCCTGCTGATCGTCGGACCTTATTTCCTTTGGAATCCGGCTGCGCTGATTGACGATGTCTGGGCCTGGGCCAACGGCACGTCTGCGACCGCGTATCAGATTTGGGGCTGGGGCGCTTCCAACCTGCTGCTGGCGTCGGGACAAGTGGCCAGCCGCTTTATCTACTGGCCGTTCTGGATTCCCCAACTGCTCTTGAGCCTGCCGCTACTGCTGGCGCTTTTGTGGTGGCAGGTCCGCCGCAATACCCTGGATCGGGCGCTCTGGGGCTATGCGCTCTTTCTCACCGTCTTCTTCTTCGTCTCCCGCTTTATGAACGAGAACTACCTGGGCTACATCCTGGCGCTGTTGGCGCTCGGCGCGTTGATCGAAACGCCCGCCCGCCCCGACGGTCAGCCGCCGTCTGGGGTCGGCGCGTCCGTCTGACTCCCCGCCGGGTGGGCCGCGCTATAGGCGCGCACGATTTCCTCGATATCGGGGATCTGGGCGCGCAGCGCGGCCGCGTATTCGCGCAAGAAATTCCCGGTCCGCACAGCCCAATCCGCCATGCTGTACCCCCGCATGATCGCTACCGCCTGCGTCAGCCCATGCAACAACGCCGTAAACGCCGTCAATGATGGCAATAGTCCCACGGTGACGGTCGGCGCATGTAAGACGTACTCGGCCGTGCTCGCGACGGGACTGGTCATCGCACTGACGATGCCGACTGTATGCGCGCCGATCGCCCGCGCCATCTTCAAAAAGACGCTCGCGTTGGGACTCAAAGCGGTCATGCCCAGGCCGATGAAGAGGTCCGCCGGTTGTGCGACCGCGATCGCGGCCGCCTGAGCCGCCAACTCACCTGAAATCAGGTGCGCGCTGATGCCAAACGCCAGCAGCCGATTAGCGAATGCCTCGGCCACGAAGCTGGTATTGCCCTCCCCCAGCAAGAAGATGCGCGGGGCGGTGTCAAGCAGGTTGACTACGCGCTCAATGGTCGGCGCATCGAGGTGCAAACGCATTTGTTCGAGGTTGTTCCGATCATGGGTCAGGGTGCGCTGCACGATGGCGGCCGGGCGTCGCTCATCGCCCGTCGGCTCATAAACCTTCTGCAAGTCGCGCTTGACCTTTTCCTGGATCTCCGCGATCAACTCTGGAAAGCCGGGATACCCCAGGCGTTGCGCCAGGCGGACAACCTGGGCCGTATCTACCCCCGTCACTCGGCCGATCTCAGACGCCGTCATAAATGCCGCGTCGCGATAGTGATTGATCAGATAATCGGCGATTTTGCGATAACCCGGTGATAGCTCCGCGTAGATCTCGCGAATCATCTCAGTATACATGCACTGCTCCAGATATTCCTCAAATAAAGACGGGCTGTGCCCGCAGGCTTGCAATGCCTGTAGCCACAGCCCGAGATGAAAATAGCGTAGTGACAACTTCAGTCGCTTCGGGATATGCCGGACGACTGAAGTCGTCACCACGAACCGCCACGATCAGGCCAATTCGCCCAACGCCCGCTTGATCTCCGCGTTACGCTTGGCAAGCGCCTCAGCGTTTTGCTTGGCCAGGGTCTGCGCAATCGCCATGCAGAGCGAATAGAGACCGGTCAGGCTGGGGATCGTGCCTTCAGTCTCGCCCGGCGCATAGAGCAAGTGATCGGCCGCGCGCGCCGCCTGGCTGCTCAGGCTCGGCCCACACGCCAGGGTCACCGCGCCTTCACTGCGGGCGAAGCGCAAAAGACTCGCCACCCCCGAAGGGCCTTCCACCGGCGTCATGCCGACGACGACTTCCCGACGCGCCAGGTGCGATACAACCCGCGCACGATCATAGATATCGCCGCTGACCCACACGACCGGCAGTCCGGCATCGCGCAACATCTCAGCGAACGATGCAGCCACCGGGGCCGCATACGACTCGCCCGTGACCACGATACGAGGGGCCACGCGGAGGGCATCCAAAATGGTCTCGATCGTGTCCAGATTGTTGTGAGCAAGCGCCTTTTCCAGGTTGGTGCGGTCCTCGGTGATTAGCTGCTGCACTCTCGCGCCGGGGGTGCTTTCCTCGGCTGGTGTCGCGTAAGTGCGGCTAAGCTCGACCTTGACCTGATCCTGGATATCCGTGATCAGCTCAGGATAGCCGGGATAGCCCAGGCGCTGGGCGAAACGAACGACGGTTGTTGTGTCCACGTCCACTGCGCTCGCTAATTCAGCAGCGGTCATGAAGGCCGCCGTCCGATAGTCGCTGAGTATGAAGTCAGCGACGCGCCGATAACTGCGTGACAGATGGTCATAGTGCTTGCGGATGTTTTCTCGAAACATGTCTCACCTCGAAAGAATGGGATACCGAAAGTGCATCGTGCGAACCGCTCGGCTACGGTTCTCATCACCAAAGCCTGTTTCGGGATGCCCCGCCGCAAGTATGTGGGGGCACACATGCGGGTTGACAGACGAAGGTGAACCGATGTTTTCATTCTACAACATTCTAGCTTCTTTGTCAACCCCTTTTCCTGAGAATTATAGCCCAATTTACGACATTACTCGCCACACGAGCGTGTCTGGTTGGAGCAAATGGCACAATCCCCTTGCGCAAGACAAACCACCTATCGGCGAGGAAGCGTTGCCCTGCCACCCACTTGACAGAAGGCTATCCCTCGGCTATCCTGACGCCTGCTGGCGGGCCGGCCGCCGGCGAACGATTCCGGGATGAGACACAGTGATGCGACAAGATAAACGATCCCCTTGGCAAATCGTCGGTTGGACGCTGATCATCCTGAGCGCGCTGGCTCTGGTCGGCTGTGCATCGCGGCAGCCGCCCGCGGGCGCGCCGCCGGCGGCCGTGACACCGATCGCCGCCGCGCCCGGCCGGCTGCCGGTCAGCCCCGCCATGACGCCCCCTGCGCTCACACCCGAACCGACCGCGACGCCGACGATCCCGCCCACCACAACCAACACACCCGCGCCGACCGCAACGCCGAGCGCCGTCCCGACTGCCAGCGCGACCGACGGTTTAAACCGTCCGCCCACGGCGACCGCCACCCGCGGCGTGACACCCGACGGCGCGCGGCGCACCGCCAGGGTTCCCATCCTGATGTACCATTACATCTCGGAGCCGCCCGCCGATGCGGACATCTATCGCAAAGATCTCTCGGTCTCGCCGGCGCGCTTCGAGAGCCATCTGAATCTGCTGAAGGAGCGCGGCTATCGGGTGGTGACGCTGGATGATCTGCTCGGATTTCTCGCCAACGGCACACCACTGCCCGATAAGCCGGTGATCCTGACTTTCGACGATGGCTACGCGGACAACTACATCCACGCCTACCCATTGCTCCGCAAGTACGACATGGTGGGCCACTTTTTCATTATCAGCGATTTTGTCAACCAGGCGCGGTCCGGCTACATGACGTGGCCGCAGATCGCGGAGATGGCGTCCGGGGGGCAGCGCATCGGCTCGCACAGCCGCGATCATCCGGATTTGAAGGGAAAAGCAGTGGATTATCTGGTGTGGCAGGCGCTTGGGGGGCTGGAGGCGATTCAGGAGCACACCGGCAGCCATCCGCGCTGGATCAGCTACCCGGCGGGCAGCTATGATAACCAGGTGATCGCGGTCTACAAGTCCGCGCATTACTGGGGGGGGCTGAGCACGGAACAGGGTGCCACGCATACCCTGGATCAGATCTTTGCCCTTAAGCGGGTGCGCGTCCGCGGCGCGCACACCGCGGACGATCTGGCCGCGTTACTGCTGCTCGACTGGTGAGCCACGTAGCGCAATGTGCCAAATTGCACTACACCTTCTCCGCAATGGCCAGGATCGAAGTCCCCCACGGCAGGCTCAGCCGCCGGAGCAGCGCAACCTCCAGCTTGCCCACGGCCGTCAGCACGGCGTTGACGAGCGGCGACGTTGGTTCCATCTCCACCTGGTAGGCGCCTTCATCGAAGTGGGGCGACGCCAGTTGCGGCTCGGCCCGGCCGCGGCGGAACAGGATGATGCCCGCGGCCAGCGGGAAGATGAAGAAGTTGTTGTAGGAGATGCGCAGGACCCGGAAGCCGTGTCGCTCCAGCCTGGCCCGCAGCTCCGGGGCGGTGTAGCGGCGCTGATGCATGTTGATAACATCGTTGCGGCTCCACAGGAACATGAACGCCGGGACCGTCACCAACAGCTTGCCGTCCCCCCGACCGGCCGCTGCATCTGGCCCGCGCAGCACCCGCCGGCATTCCGCCCAGACCTTGTCCTCAGCCGGCACATGCTCGACCGTATCGAGCAGCGCCACCAAGTCAAACTCACCATCACCGAAGGGTAGATCATCGGCCATCCCCTGATAGGCTGCCAGCCCGCGCTGCCGGGCGATCTCCAGTGGCTTCGGGTTATTGTCCACGCCGATCACTTCACCGTAATGACGCAGGTGGTGGGTCATGTTGGCCGCGCCGCATCCTACATCCAGCACGCGGCGGCCCGACCCAGGTCCCAGGTAGCGGTCCAGGTAGGCCAGGAGGGCCCGCGTCCGGCTGGCAAACCACCAGTGGCGGTCTTCCTCGAGCACGGTCAACATGGGGGTTGAAGGCATGGATCAAGCTCCTCTCGATTGGCAGGGCGCACCCTTCGACTGCGCTCAGGGCAGTTGTTCATGCTGCGTGTGACGCCACAGGCGGGTGAAAATGTCATACTGAGCGGGTTAGTCCCGTGTGGTATGTTACGGCGCGATTCCAGCGAAGCATCTCCTTCACTGCGTTCAGGACAGGCTCTTCGTTGCACTCAGGGCAGGCTCTTCACTACGTTCAGAGCTTGTCCTGAACCTGGTGAAGGAACAAGTTCTCCTTCGCGTGACCGGGGCTCTTCGCTAGTGTTTCGCCGCGGCGCACTGTTTGCTTCAACCCGCTGCTCAGAACGTTCCAGATGAAGATGCTTCGCTAATGACTCGCCGCAGCGAGAATTGCGTGACAAACCCGCTCAGCATGACAGGCGGGACGTTCTTGCTTTACACATGCCGCCGCGCGGCATAACGGGTCTCAGAGTGACATGGCGCCCAGCGCCCCGCGCGCCGCGGCCAGCACATCCTCCACCGTGATGGCAGCCATACAGCCGTGCTCGGCCAGGACACTGGCCGGCCAGTCCAGTCGGTTGCAGGGCGCGCACGGCCAATTCGTGTTGACCACGCGCTGGCGCGCCGGATCGCCCCACGGCCCGAACTTGCGCGCCGAAACCGGGCCATGTAGATGCACCGTCGGTGCCCCGACCGCCGCCGCCAGATGCAGCGGCCCCGAATCGGAACCGAGGACCAGGCTACACCGCGTCAGCAGAGCCGCGAGCTGCTCCAGATCGGTCTGACCCGTCGCATCCAGCGGCGCGGGGGAGAGCCGCGCTGCGATCTCCAAGGCCAGCGGCCGCTCGGCCGCGCTGCCCGTCAGCACAATCTGCGCGCCAAACTCCGGCCCAAGCTGCGCCGCGACGGCCGCCCAGGCGACTGCCGGCCATTGTTTGACCGCCGCGCCCGCGCCGGGGTGGATAGCGATCAACGGACGTTCGGCCGGGACGCCGTGAGCCGTGAGCCAGCCGTCCGCCCACGCCCGCGCCGCCGCGCCAATGACGAAGCGCAGCGCGCCAGGCCGGGCATCGCCGTAACTTCCCACCAGCGCCGCCGCCAGGGTTGCGTTCTGCTCGACCTCGTGGCGATCGGGCTGATAGGGCAGCGCGTCCGTCAGGAAGGGCCGCATCTCCGGCCAGTCATAGCCGACCCGGCGGGGGATGCCGGCGGCCGCGGCCAGCCACGCGCCCCACCAGTGATCGAAGCGGAGCGTCAGCGCGGCGTCGAACCGGCCTTGCAATTCCCTGGCCGTCTTGAAGAGCAACCGGTACGGCGCAACGAGGCTGGTCTTCGGCTGCCGCTCGAAGCCCGGGAAGGGACACGTCAGTACTTCGTCCAGGTCGGGGTTGCGGGCGACGACCGCCTGGCTCCACGGCCCGGCCAGCAGGGTGAACCGGGCGTGCGGCAACGCCTCGCGGAGCATCCGAAACGCCGGCGTCGCAAAGAGCATGTCGCCGAGGTGGTCGGGGCGGATCAACAGCACCGCGTGCGGCGCCCCCGCAGGCGGTCGCCGCGCATAGAGCCGGCCGGCCGCCCGCAGCATCATCAGCCGGATCAGAGGCGCGCGACTCATGTGTAGAGCGCCTCAAGCTGCGGCACGATGGCGCTCCAGCCGTAATGCGCCTCGACGTAGGCCCGCGCCGTCTGGCCCAATGCCGCGGCCCGCGCCCGGTCGCGCAGGAGGCCGATCACCGCCATCGCGAATGCGGCCGGCTCATCCGCGTAACACACCTCCCGGCCGTCGCCGAAGTTGAACCCGTCACAGCCGAGGCGGGTCGAGACGATCGCCTGGCTCATTGCCATCGCCTCGAGCACCTTCAGCCGGGTGCCGCCGCCGATCCGTAGCGGCACGACGTAGACGCCGGCCGCGGCGATGTAGGGCCGGGTGTCGGGGACGCGGCCGGTCAGCGTGATGGCGGGATTGGCGGTCAAGCGGGCCAGCCGCGCGTGGGGCTGCTGGCCCACGACGTAGAAGCGGGCGTCGGGGATCTGCGCCAGGATCAGCGGCAGCACAGCGTCGGCGAACCACAAGACCGCGTCAATGTTGGGGCGGTAGTCCATCTTGCCGGTGAAGACGAGCGCGTGCGGGCCGAGCTGGGACAGACGGTTTAAACCGTCCGGCACGGCGTCCCGGCGGTAGAACGCCAGATCCACGCCGTTCGGGATGACCGCGATCTCCAGCCCGGGGAGGATGCGTTGGAGCGCCTGCCGGTCGGCCTCAGAGACGGCGACGACGCGGTCGGCGGCCAGGCAGATGCGGCGCTCGTAGGCGGTGAGCTTTTGCCACTGCACGAGCGAATAAGCGGCCGCCACCCATCGCCGCGGCTGGCGCAGGTCGGTGAGGCAGTTACGCTTTTGCAACAGATACTCGGCGTTGTGGTCATCGAACACCAGGCGCGGTCTGGCGGCCGTCGCGCGCGGGCGCGCGGCCGTCGGGGCGCCCCCCCCCGGTCGCAGCGCATAGGGCGCCATCTCGATCCCCTCGACCTGCACGACATCGTACCGATTCTCCCGCAGCACCGCAGCCATGCGCCCATGCATGGCCGGACTGTCCAGCCGCAACGCCATATCGGGCCGCGGGTTGAGCAGCGTATCGCGCGCCCGGCGCGCCAGCCCGCGCTGTGGGGCCGGCTCGGCGATCACCCGGCGGCAATACGGGCGCAGCAGATCCGGGCCGGCGTCAATTTCAGACGCGGCAAAAGTCAGCAGATCAATGTCGTGTCGTTGGGCCAGGCCGGCGATCAGGTTGAAGTTGCGGATGGTCGTGCCTTGTGACAACCCGGTCAAAGCCTGCGGTGGGATCGGCAATTGAGGGGTGAGGATCAGGATGCGCGCCATTGGGTTCCTTGTGGCAAACGAGCATATAGACAGGTCAAGGCGCGTGGCCCGCGGCCTTGCGGTAAACTTCCATCGTCTGGCGCGCCGCGCGTTCCCAGGAGAAAGCCTCGGCGCGTTGCAGACCCTTGGCGCGCAATTGGCCCCGCAGCGCGGGGTCGCTCAAGACACGCCAGAGCGCGACGGTGATCTCTTCGTCGTTCCTGGGATCAACGAGCAAGGCGGCGTCGCCCACGACCTCCGGCAGGCTTGAGACGTTAGAGACCACGGCCGGGGTGCCGCAAGCCATCGCTTCCAGGGGGGTCAGGCCGAAACCTTCGTAGAAGGCCGGATGCACCAGGCATTGCGCCGCATTATAGAGGTGAAACAGATCGTGGTTGCTGACGCGTCCCAAAAAAAAGCAGTGCGACTTGAGTCCCAGATCGTTGACCAGCTCATAGACATCCTCGCTCAGCCAGCCCGGCGCGCCGGCCAGCACCAGAGCCTGGGTCAGCTTGTACTTGTCGCGCAGCCGCCGATAGGCGCGCAACAAGCCGGGGATGTTCTTGCGCGGCTCGATCGTGCCGACAAACAGAATGAATTCCTCGGGAAGCTCGAAAAGCGCCTGCACATGATGCAGCGCGTTCTGGTGTTCTTCCGGCCGAAAGAGCGGATCGGCCGCCTCATAGATGACGGTGATCTTGTCTTCCGGCGCGCCGAGCTTCTTGATCAGATCATGCCGGGTGCTTTCGGACACCGCGATGATGCGATCGGCGCGCCGGATGGCCCGGTCAATCTGGCCGTAGTAGCGGGCGCTGTCCCGGGTCAGAAAATGCGGGTAGATCAAGAACGCCAGATCGTGGATCGTGATCACCGCGGGCCCGGCGCTGTGCAACGGCGGGATGAAGTCCGGGCTGTGAAAAACGTCGGCCGCCAGACGATTGACGACCCACGGCAGCAATTGCTGCTCCAGACGGTGATGGCTGGGTACCAACGTATGCATCACCTTAACGTTATGCGCTTCAAGCAATGGCTGCTTATTGCGACGATCCTGTAGTAAGGTGAAACAATCTTCACCGAACGTCCGGGACAACGCCTGAGTCAGGCGCAATGTATACTCGCCAATGCCGGCACGGGTGTGGTACACCAGGCGCGCGTCAATCCCAATATGCATTACTTCTACCTGATGTGCAAAACTGACAAAAAGATACCCTCCACGCGGGCGAAACATCGCCGGAGGAGGGCTTCGGTGACCTGAAGAAGATATGAAATAATCATAGCATAGGAGCGCCGCCGCGTCAAATAAACGTCAGGCCTCATGGCACGGATTTCTGGAAGCCCGCGACCAACTGCTGCTTTTCGGCGGGCGACAGCCGCGCCTCTGGGTGCAGCAAGAGATACTGCGGCGGCGGCATTTGCCCCTCATTGACCACTTCGGCGAGCTTCCTGGCCCGCTTAGGCTCGGCGGCCCAGTTCGAGAAGCTGAACTCCTCTCGCCCATCCACCACATCCTTGTAGATCAGCCACGAACCCGGGGCGATGTGGCTGTACCAGAGCCAGACTGTCTCGTAACTGTGGCAATCGAAACACGCGCGCTTGACCAGGGCGCGCGTCTGGGGCGAATCCCACTTCGGCTCCGAGACCACCGGCGGATTCGTGTGATCTCTGCCGTAGGGGACGAGTTGCAGCGCACCGAACAGCACAACCGCGGCAATCGCGCCATATAACACCACTTTCTTGATCATGTTCCCGCTCCGCATTTCCAGGATGCGCCGACCGCTACAGCCCTAACTTGCTGAGAAAATACGGCATTTGTACACGCCACCAGGGCCAGTCATGATTTACGTCGTGGCCCCAGAAATCAATCCAGGCCGAAACGCCCTTGCCTTCCAGGACGCGCCGCAGCTCCGCGGCATCCACGCGCATCTCGTCCTCCCACGCGCCCTGTCCTACGCAGACGACGATCTGGCTCTGCCGATACAGGTCGAGATAGGCGGGATCATTCAGATCGCGCAGATAGACCAGCGGCGTGTTGAAATAGACATTGTCATCCATATAGTCGCCGATGAAGTGATTGAGGCGAAACAACCCACTGAGCGCGATGCAGCCGCTAAAACAATCGGGATGCCGGAAGAAGAAATTTCCCGCGTGGTACGCGCCCATGCTGACGCCGGTGGTCAGCGCCTTGCCCCCGGCATAGCCGTAGCTGCGGATGAGCGGCATCACTTCCTGGATGATGTAGCGATCATACTCTTCGTGGCGACGCGCTCGATCGGCGGGCGCTGCGCTGAAATTGGCCCATGACTGCAAATCCACGCTATCTACGGTGAACACCTGCACGCGACCCGCCTCGATGGAGCCGGCGATGGCGGCGATCATCCCGAAGTCTTCGTATTCGTAGAAGCGGCCGCCTTGCGCGGGGAACACCAGGAGCGGCCGACGGTTTAAACCGTCCGCCCGACCATAGATCTTCAGCTCCATCTCCTGCCGCAGGTGCGGGCTCCACCACTTGTGATACTCCGTGTGCATGGCGCTATCCGATCTCCTGGATGAAGTGCGTCGCGGCCACCACCTCGTCCAGGTCGGGTGACCGCAGCAGATAGTAATAGTCGCCCATCGCCAGGGCGAAGACCGGCGGCATGGCCTGATGATGCACGACGCAATGGCCGATGGCGTCCATGATCTGCTCGTGCGAGTGGGCATAGCTCCTGTTGTACTTCCGCCCAACAAAGCAGCAGTGATACTTGCGCGAATAGCTTTCGACAAAGCGGTTGTTGACGACAATGTTGGCCCACTCCCAATACAGATCAATGTCATGGGCGTAGTTGAACATGTCCAAGATCGGGCCGCCCGGCGGGCGCATGTTGACTTCCAGGGCGATGACCTGACCCGTGCGGTCAGAGCGGAAGAACTCGAAATGGAAAAACCGCTCGTGGACGGCGAACCCCTTCAAGATGCGACGCCCGGCGTCTTCCAGATCGGCGGGGATCTCCCGGAAATTATAGAAGTAGATGTCGCGATCTTCGTTGACGGTTTCCATCACTCCCTGGCTGTAGGTCAGCGAGGTGAAGAAGACCGGATTGCCGTCTTTGTCGGTCAGGCCGTCGAAAGTCAGGATTTGGCCGTGGATGAACTCCTCCACCAGATACGGGATCGGCGGCTTGCTGGCCCAGAAACGCTCGACGTCCTGGGGACCATGCAGCTTGAAGGTATTGGCGGCACCGACGCCGATATCCGGCTTGGTGACCAGAGGATAGCCGACCTCGTGGGCCAGGCGCCAGATATCCGCGATCGTTTCAACCAGCGCGCCGCGCGGGGCTGCCACGCCCGCGTTAGCGAACGCGGCCTTCATCGCCGATTTGCGCTTGATCGGGACCAAATCAGCCAGCTTCGGGCCTTCGACGTTGAAATCAGTGCGCAGCCGCGCCTCGGTCTCCATCCAATACTCGGTATGCGAGTCAATCCGGTCAATCTTTCCGTAACTCTACTTTCCGCTAAGTTAGGCCCACCGCTACCTGTAGTGGTCTTGGCGAACCGAGGTACTATATGTAGTATGTGCTGCTTTCTGCCAAGTCTGCTCTACCCACTACATGTAGTGCTTGCAACCGGCGAACATGCTACCTGTAGGGACACGCGCAAGTTAGCGGAAAGTAGAGCGTAATGATGAATGAAATAGCCGCACGCCCGCAGCATCTGCTCGTAGCTGTGCATATCCGCCACGCGATAGTACTCGGTCAACGCCTCCCGCAGGTCGGGGCGCAGCCACTCGAACGGCTCATCGGCCAGACCCAGCACGTTCACCCCCAACCGGCGCAGATGGATGCAGAAGTTGTGATAATTCGGCGGAAAGTGCGGCGACAGATACAGGTGATTCATGGCCCCAACTCGCTCTGCGCATTTTGCTCATACACGACGGATCGCAAGCCACTTGTGGCGGCTTGCGGCTGGATTGTATGCGATTTGGGACAAGGTGTCAATGTACGGTTTGACAGTTGCGCGGCTCTTCGGTATGATGCCCGCCACACAGGAGGCGCTTCCCCGACATGCCGGATCCCGAAACCAATGACGACGCACGTGCGTTTGCGGCCGAAGTCCATGCGCGGCTGCTGACGGCCTACGGCGCGCCCACCTGGCGGGCATCCTATCCGCCGATGGACGAGCTGGTCTTAACCTTCCTCAGCCAGAGCACCAGCGACATCAATTCTGGCCGGGCGTTCGCGGCGCTCAAGGCGCGTTACCCGACCTGGCAAGCGGTTCTGGATGCGCCCGTCGCCGAGCTGGCCGAGACGATCCGCTCCGGCGGGCTGGCGCAGCAGAAAGCTCCGCGCATCCAGGCCGCGCTGCGCCGCATCCAGGCCGAGCGCGGCGAGCTCGCCCTTGATTTCCTGGCCAAGCTCCCGGTGGATGAAGCCGCGCGTTGGCTCACCTCGTTCGATGGCATCGGCCACAAGACCGCATCCATCGTGCTGCTCTTTTGCTTCAACAAGGCGACATTCCCCGTGGATACTCACGTCGGCCGCGTGACTCGCCGGCTGGGTCTCGCCGGGCCGAAAGATTCCGAACAGAAGATCAAAGGGATCTGGGAGGCGTTAGCGCCGGCCGCGTGGTTCTACCCCTTGCATCTGAATCTGATCCGCCACGGCCGCGAAGTGTGTCACGCACAACGCCCGACGTGCGATCGCTGCACGCTCCGGGACATCTGCCGGTTCGAGGTGAAGACGGACATTCGGTGAGGCTTGCCATTTGTGGGCAAAACCACTATAATATGGAGCGTGGCAAAAGCGACGGGCAAACCATCGGAGCGCAATCTGGTGAGCAAACGGGGCGGACATGGACGAGAAACGGGATTACCTGCAGGACTCTGAGCTGTTTCGTGATCTCTCCCCGCGCGACATGACGGAGTTGCAGCGCGTTACCACATTGACGGCCGTGCCGCGCGGCCGTGTCTTCTATCGGCCTGAAGACCCCGGTGAGCGGCTCTTCTTGCTGCGCGCGGGCCGGGTCCAGCTCTATCGCATCTCCCCAGAAGGCAAAAAACTCGTCATCGCCACCCTGAGGCCGGGCGCGCTGTTCGGCGAAATGGCGCTGTTGGGGCAGCAGATGCACAACGCCTTTGCCGAAGCCATGGAGGACTGCTCGATCATGGTGATGAGCCGGGCCGATCTGGAGCGGCTCATGCTGAACGACGCCACGATCGGCCGCCGCATCCTGGCGCTCACGCGTAAACGGCTCAGCGATGCGGAGGCGCGGCTGGAGGACATGGCTTTCAAGGGTATCCCGGCGCGCCTGGCTTCGCTGCTGCTGCGTCTGGCCGCCGACCAGGGGGATGCCAGCATTAGCGGCATGACGCACCAGGACCTGGCCGAGACGATCGGCACCTATCGCGAGACGGCGACCCAGGTGTTGAACGATCTGAAGACCGATGGTTTGATCGAGATCGGCCGCAAACGCATCACCATCCTGGATGCTGATCGGCTGCGCAAGATCGCCGAGAGCTAACCCTTCTGCTCTACTTGGTTTGACAAACGCCTCGACACCCTGTAGAATGGAGCGCATCAGGCCAGCAGGTTCCGGTCAACAACTCCAGTTGCCGGAAAAGGCATCTATCCACGTCTCGAGGAGGAGCTCCATGACCCACATTATTACCGAAATTTGCCTGCGCGATGGTGGTTGCGCAGAGGTTTGCCCGGTCGAGTGCATCATCCCCGGCAAGCCCCAAGAGGAATGGCCCCTGTACTACATTGACCGCGACACCTGCATTGATTGCGGGGCGTGTGTGCCCGAATGCCCCTGGGAAGCGATCTTCCCGGAGGAGGATGTGCCGGGCGCTTACGTCGCCAAGGGCACGATCAATGTGCGCGGCAGTAGCCTGGCGCAGCGCCTCAACAAGCCGTTGGGGACCCCTGGATTCAGCCAGGTCTATGATGGCACGAACAGCCAGGGCGAAGCTGTTCACCTTGAGGGTACCCGCATCCTGAAGAAGGGCGAGGTCGTTGACCTGACCCCAGGCACCGCCCTGAACGACGCTTTCTTCCAGGAAGGCCCGGGCTATTCCGCCAAGGACTGAACGGCGTTACAACGCCGCCCCCGGTAGTCCAAATCATGACGCATGTCATCTTTGATCCCTGCATCCGCGACGGGGCATGCGCCGATGTGTGCCCGGTGGCATGTATCGTGGCCGGCGCGCCCGAGGCCACCTGGCCATGGTACTATGTGGACCCGCAAAACTGCATTGACTGCGGCGATTGTGTCGCGGTCTGCCCGGTGGACGCCGTCGCCCCGGCCGAACAGGTGCCGAGCCAGTATGTTGCGGCGATCGAGTTGAACGCGCGTTATTTCCGCGCTGGCCCCGGCTATGGCGGTCGGCGGCGTCAATAGACGATTTTCGCAATGGCGCAAAACTCACTATTGTCACCCCTTCGCTTCTCTCAGGGCAAGCTCTGAGCGGGTTGGCCCCAAAAAGTCAGGCGGCGAAAATCTAGCGAAGAGCCTGCCCTGAGCTTGTCGAAGGGGTCTCGGCCTGCTCAGTAGATTCTTCGCTGGTGTCACGCCGTAACCAATGTTCAGGGGTAGACCCGCTCAGAATGACAAGGCCTCTGATAGCGAGTTTTGCGGCATTGCCGATTTTCCGAAATGTAGCTGACGATTGTCAGGGCAGCCTCTGCGTCCGCGCAGAGGCTTCTTTGTCTCTATTCGTCAAAGAATAAGTTCCGTTTGGAAAGGTGACAGGACGATGGCCGATGATCGCACGGATCGGCTCTACCCGGCGCGACCGTTGGTGGCGGTGGGCGCGGTCGTTTGGGATGGCCGGCGGGTGCTCCTGGAGCGTCGCGGCCAGCCGCCCGCCCAGGGGCAGTGGGCGATCCCCGGCGGCATGGTCGAGCTGGGCGAGACGGCCGCCGCGGCCGTCCGCCGCGAGGTACGCGAAGAATGCGGGATCGAGATCGAGGTCGGGCCGCTGCTCGGCCTGTTCGAGCCGATCCTGCGTGACAGCGATGGCCGGATTCGTTACCACTACACCATCATTGACTTTCTCGCCTTCGCCCGCGCCGGCGAGCTGCGACCGGGCGACGATGCGGCCGATGTGCGGTGGGTGGCGCCGGACGACCTGCCGCACTACGAGCTGAACCCTGCCACGCGCGATATGATTACGCGGGCGTTCGCGCACATCCAGGAGCACGAAGGGCTATCGCACTGACGGACGACTTCAGCGGATACGCGCCCCATATCCCCGGGGCGCAGCGCAGGATGCTGGCGCACATCGCCCTCGATGGCGAGCACCTGATGATCGAGCAGGTGGTCGAGGCCGCCTACGCCGACCCCGGCGAGATCACCTGCACGCTGTCCGGCCACACCCGCGCCAGAGCGACTGCGCGAGCTGCATCCGCCAGCTGCCGCGCGGTTCCACCTTCGTCTGCCCGGCCGATGCGATGACCCGGATCCCCAGGACGCGTACACGCTACGGTGTATCCCGCAGGTACACGGCGCGTGCCACGATGCCATCAAATACGCGCGGCGGGTCGTGGAGACCGAGCTTAACAACGCCACCGATAACGTCACAAAGCGACGACAGCTTACAGACAAATCGCAGGATCAGAGATATCCTTCCCGACAAGTGTCAGTGTGTCGGCGCGGAGGCGGCTTCCGCGGCCACATGCAGAAGTCCATGAACTGAGGAAGGATGCGATGAGCTTAACGGATTTGCAGGTAGACCTTTATCGGCGCAACGGTTTTGTCAACGGCGGGCTGGTCCTGGATGATGAGACGGTCGAGGTTTTGCGGGCGGAAACCTTGCGGGTGATTGCGGATCGGGACAACCCGCAAGTCAAGCAGCCGGTGCTGCTGCGCAACTTGACTCAAGATGACGCGCGGCCGATCTGGCAGATCGTCAATATCTATGAGGCCAGTCCGGCCTTCCGACAATTGATCGCCAACCCTGTGATCGCTGAGATGGCCGCGCAACTGAGCGGCGCGCGTGAGCTGCGCATCTGGCACGATCAGATCCAATATAAGCCGCAGGCGCAGGGCGGCCGGCTCCATTGGCACCAGGATTCGCCGGCCTGGCCCACCTTGCAGCCTAAAGACGCGCAGATCACGGCCTGGGTGGCGCTCGATGACGCCGACCTGGACAACGGCTGCATGTACATGGCGCCCGGCTCGCATACCTGGGGCGACCATGATGCGTTCTTGCGGTCGGCGCCCGACGGCGCACCCCTGCCCGACGCCTACGAAGGCCGGCCGGTCTATGTCGTCACATGCCCGGTAAAGAAGGGGCACGTTCATTTCCATCACTCGCTGACCTGGCACGGTTCGGGCGCCAACACCAGCAACCGGCCGCGCCGCGCCATCGCGATCCACTACATGAGCGAGCAGACCCGCTACGATGCGGCCGGCAATCACCCGATGAAGCCGTTCATCACGGTGGCCGACGGCGCGCAGGTGGTCGGCGATGCCTTCCCGCTGGTCTGGTCGGCCGGTAGAGGAAGTCGCGTTGAAAGCCAAGGTGGGGTAATGTCATTCTGAGCGAGTTGGCCCCAAGCCTCTCGTTACGATGTGAAACCAGCGAAGAATCTCCTTCATGGCGCGTTAAGACTCTTCGCCGGTGACTCGTCGTAGCATACGGCATATCTTAGTCCCGCTCAGGGTGAGGGCGTCAAAAGCGACTTTTGCGGCATTGCGAATATGCATCCCGCGTGCTGCGTCAGGGACAAGTAGGAAACGAACGCATATGACCAACTTGAAAACACACAACCTTCTCTTAGGCGCCCTGTTGCTCTTGACCCTGGCGTTGGGCGCGGCGGCGTGCAGCCGGCCGACCGCCCTGCCGGCGCCGACGCCGGTCGTCGTCGCGCAAGCCAAGGAGACCGCCACACCGATCCCGCCGAGCGCCCCCCCCGCGCCCACGCATACCCCGGCGCCGACCGTGACGCCGTTCCCGACCGCGACCTGGACCGCGACCGCCACACCTACCGCCAGCCCAACGGTCACGCCAACCCCGACCCCTGTCAGCACCCTCTCAGTCGAGTGGATGCGCGAGCAGTCCTATCCCGGCAGCGACCTGGTGATCGAGCAGAAGCTCGACGCCGGGCGGAACTACAGCCGTTATGTCGCGTCGTACGAGTCCGAAGGGCTGAAGATCTTCGGGCTACTGACCGTGCCCAACGGCGCGAAGCCGGCGACGGGCTGGCCGGTGATCGTCTTCAACCACGGCTACATCCCTCCCAACCAGTATCGGACGACCGAGCGCTACGTGGCCTATCAAGACGCGTTCGCCGCGAACGGCTACATCACCTTCAAGTCGGATTATCGCGGGCATGGCAGCTCGGAGGGGCGGGCGACCGGCGGCTATGGCAACGTGGATTACACGATTGACGTGCTCAACGCCCTGGCCTCGCTCAAACGCTACAAGGACGCGGACCCGAAACGCATCGGGATGTGGGGGCACTCGATGGGGGGTAGCGTGACGCTGCGCGCGATGGTCACCACCAAGGACATCAAGGCGGGGGTGATCTGGGCCGGCGTGGTGGCGTCCTATCCCGACCTGTTGAACCGCTGGCGCGTTACGCCGAACGCGCCGACCGCCACGCCGCCCCCCACCGGCGGACGGCGTTGGACGGCCGAACTGGTGGCGCGCTACGGCACGCCCGAACAGAACCCGGCTTTCTGGGCTTCGATCTCACCGAATAACTACCTGAAGGATCTCGCCGGGCCGATCCAGCTCCATCATGGGACGCTGGACACCTCCGTGCCCTACGAGTTCTCGGTGACACTGGAGAAACAATTGCGCGAGGCGGGGCAATACCGTGAGCTGTTCACCTATCCGGGCGACGATCACAACATCTCCGGCAACCTGGCCGTGGCGTTACAACGCTCCGTTGCGTTTTTCGACAAATACGTGAAGAACGCGCCGCGCTCGGGGTGAGGTGTTAACCGAAGATCGTCATTCTCTGCTCGCCGTGCGCGGATACCCACAGGTCTTTGTCCAGCACGGCGCAGAGAAACCCTGGGGCGCATCGGTGGCGGCCCGAAAAGAGTGAATGCCGTCCGGCCAATGCCGGATAGACACAGACCGGCTTGACCGGGCCGGCGATGTCGGCGCGCAAGCACGGCATTACCCCCGCGCGCTGGCGCAAGCCATCGCAACCGCCCTCCCCTGTCGTCCTCCGAATGATCCCGGCGCGTGTATCTTCTCAATAATATGGAGAGCGTTTGTCACGTGCCAGGCACTTGCGCAAGTGCCTGGCACGTCGGCCCCGAAAAACTGAGAAGACACCGGCGCGTGTTATATGCAGGCGCGCGTGGCAGAGTTGGGGCTGCAAGCGGCGATCATCAAGTTCTGCGAATTGCCACCGGAGGAGCGACGGCTGGCCGCGCTCGTGCTCCCCGCCGATAGTTACCTGATCGTCACTTGAAAGCCTCGATACTCCCACGGGCCGTGTGCGACGTTTTTGCGACGGCGAGCGGATACGATCTCCAGTGGAAAAAAGAAGTCTTTGCGCTTGCGCCCTGGCAGGCGAAGATGACTAACTCGGCCGGGGGAAAGTCCATTCGACACAAGGAGGTCACGCGATGAAACGCCAAATTGTCCCGACGACGGTATCTATCTTGGTGCTGTGTGCGCTCATCCTGAGCGCCTGTCAACCTGTCCAGCCGCCAGCGGCGCCCATCTCCGCGGCGACCGCCGCCCCAACCACGCAGCAGGCGAAGGAAACTGCCATGAAAGTAATGGACCAGTTCTTCGATGCGTACCGAACGTATGACATGAATAAGATGCTGTCCCTGCACACCGATGACGCGGTCTGGACCTGGATTGATCCGGGCAAGAACCTCCCGGTGCTTGGGCCTGAAGGCAAGTTGGTCGGAACCGGGAAAGACGGGATCCGCACCATGTTCGACATGGACCGCGGACAATATGGCTTCAGCGGCTACATGGTGTGGTCTGAGGTAGCCGGCGACACGATCACCGCCACGGAGCTGTGGGAAAGCGACTACGCCCACGAGATTGACGTGCCGCTGATCACCCAATCCACCTACAAGCTGCGCGAGGGCAAAATCGCCGAATGGGTCTGGACTGTGTCGGCTGAGAGTTCCCGCCGCTTCATGAACACTGTGAATACCCTCGCAGCCAACAAACAACTCATAACCTCCAACAACGAGGAGATCTGGAACCAGGGCAAGCTGGATCTGATCGCCAAACGCTACGCCAGGAACTACATCCGTCACCAAGCCGGCTACCCGGCGGAACCAGGCGGCGCCGAAGGACTCAAGCAGTTCATCCAGATTCTGCGTATCGGCTTCCCAGACTGGAATTGCACCATCGAGGATATGTTGGCTGCCGGCGACAGAGTGGCTGTCCGCTATCTTTGCCGGGGCACCCACACCGCCGAATGGAACGGCATCCCTGCAACAGGCAACTCCCTGAAGTTCACCTCTACCATCATTCACCAGATCACCGACGGCAAAGTGGTGGAGGATTGGGCGGACTATGACTCGCTGGGCTGGATGCAGCAGCTTGGCTTTGAGCTTGTGCCGGCGCAGAAAGCCGCATCCAGCTATCAGCCGCCCACGGTCTTGGTGCAAGGCGCCCATATCCGCAGCCCGAACGGGATCAAGGCCGGCCCCGATGGGAATCTCTATGTGGCCAGCGTGAACGAGCGCGCCATCCTGGTCATTAACCCGGAAACGGGCAAGATCCTTAAGCGGCTGGGATCAGAGGTCGGCGTTGATGGGCCGGATGACCTGGCTTTCGGGCCGGATGGCTCCCTCTACTGGACCGATTTCTTCAAGGGTTCTGTCGGTCGTCTGGCGCCGGATGGCAGCATGAGCAGCCAGAAGGTGGCGCCCGGCGTCAACCCGATCATTCTTTCCAAAGAAGGCCGCCTCTTCGTCGCGCTCGCCTTCCTCGGCGACGCGCTCTATGAGCTTGATCCCAAGCTGACCGCACCGCCGCGCCTGTTGGCCGAAAAGCTCGGCGGGCTGAACAGCTTCCAGTTCGGGCCTGATGGCAGGCTCTACGCGCCGATGATGGGAAAGGGACAGGTCGTGCGCATTGATGTGAATGCAAAGCCCATCAAGGTCGAGGTTGTGGCGGGAGGGCTGGCTGGGCACACGTATGCTGCCAAGCTGGATTCACAAGGCCGTCTGTATACGATGAGCCCGCCCGGCATTGTGCGCATCAACATGACGACGGGCGCGACAGAGCCTTTCGCCGCGGTGCCGTATGGCATTGACAACTTCATCTTCGATGCCCAAGACCGGCTCTTTGTCTCGCTCTTGGGGGAGGGTACCATCGCCGAGGTCAAACCCGATGGCGCCCTGCGCATGCTGGGGCCGACGGGCTTGATCATGCCGGGCGGCATTGCCGTCGTCACGCGCCCCGACGGCGAATCAATCTTCGTAGCCAACACCTGGATGCTCCAGGAATATGACGCCGCCACAGGCAAACTGCGGCGCAAAGTAGGCGAGGTAGGGCCGAACACGGTCGCCGTGGATGGTGAGAACCTGGTGCTATCGAGCTGGTTCGGCAACGGCGTATGGGTCTGGAACCCGCAGACGCAGAAAGTGCTCGAAGAATACTACGATTTCAAGATGCCGCTCAACGCGGTTCGCTTCCAGGGAGACTTGATCGTCGCCGAGCTGGGCAGCGGCAGCGTGGTGCGGGTCAGCGCTGCCGATCCCAAGCAGCGCACCACCCTGGCCAAGGGCCTGGGCGTGCCGGCCGGCCTTGCCGTCAGCAAGGATGAGTTGTGGGTCAGCGATCGCGCCACGGGCAAGGTGTGGCAACTGGCGGCTGGGGGCAAAGTGTTGGCGGAGCCCAAGCTGGCAGCCAGCGGTCTGGACCGGCCCGAAGGCATGGCCCTCGCACAGAACGGCCGCCTGCTGGTGGCCGAAACGGGAACCGGGCGCCTGATGGCCATTGATCCGGCGACCGGCGCACTGAGCACCATCGCCGCGGGGTTGGGCTTCAACCCGCAAGCGCCCGAAGGGGCGCCTCCTTCCATGCTGATGAGCAGCGTGGCGGTCGGCCCATCAGGCGTGCTCTACGTGACGGGCGACCTCGCCAACGTGGTCTATCGGATCGAGCCTGGCAAGTAGCTGATCCCAAGCGCCGGTCATCTTACCAGGATGACCGGCGCTTCATGCGCGTTCGTCACCTGATCAATGACTATGGCAAGGATGCTGTCTCGGGTGTATCGCTTGCCCGCGGATCCCGCTCCGTTCTCCCGCATCATCAGTCAAACCGGATCGCCGTCCCCTCCGGATACGCGCCCGGCCACATCATGCGGTCAATCTGGCCGATCGCATGCAGCCCCACGCCCAGCGGCCCGTCTGCGGGGAACGCGGTCTGCCCAACGCTGTGCCATTGCCGCCCGTCGGCGCTGCACAGCGCACGCACCTGATCGCGCCGCCGCTCCAAACGCAGCATGACGCGGCCGGCATTGGGCAGACACCCGCGGCCGATGACCAGGTTCCGGTTGTCCAGAGCGCCGGCAAACGTCACCTGGTCCGGACCGTGTTGGCCCCAGGTCAGGCGCAGGTAGTTCGCCTTGTCCTGCCACAGCAGGAGGCCGCCGATGGCCGGGCGATCGGGCATGGCCGCACGGCACGTGACCTGCACGGCGAAATCGCCCGTTGCGGGCCGCACCAGCCGCGGGGCGCTCAGGTTGTTGGCCCACAAGTCACGACAGTTCGGGGCGTGGATCGTCAAGCCGTCCGCCAGCGCAAACGTACAGTCGCCGTACAGATCAAGCCATTTCCAGCGCCCCTGTTCGATTTCCGCTTCCAGATTTTCCAACGCGTCGGTTTGCAGGTCAGTATCGGGCGCCGCCGGATCCAGCCGCCATTGGCGCAGCCCCAGTTGGTCGAGCTGCGGGCGAGTCCTCTGGATGTCCCGGCAGTAGGCCCGGAATGTGGCCGAGTCGGCATAAGTCGCTTCCAGGCCGGTCAGCGCGCGGATGATCCAAAGCCTCCCCCAGGCGTCGGGGGTCTCCATGTCCACCACGATCTCGAACTGGGGTTGCGCCTCCGCGCGCCGGCCCTGTGCCAGGTACATGCATCCCAGCAGGGTTCTCTGGAATCCGCGCGCGTAATTGAAGCCGGTTCGCCGCGCCAGCTCCAGCGCCGTCTCGATCAGCTCGATGCCGTCGGCAACCGCACCCTGGCTATAGCGTATTCCGGCCAGGATATGGGTGCCTTCCATGATCTCCCCCTCCAGGTCGAGCCGTCGGTGCATGAGAAGGCTCTCTTCGTCTGCCGCCTGGGCCTTGGCCAGCTCCCCGACCGACACATAGCGCTCTGCCAGGTGGTTCAGCGCCCAGGCCAGCGTCTTGGTGTCGCCCAGTTTGCGACAGCGCTCCAGCCCCAGTTCAGTGTGCGCAACCGCGGCCCGCATGTCGCCGATGGCCTCCAGATAGCGGGGGGTCTGCCACGTGTGCAGCCAGGCCGCCAGGAGAGGATTGTGGCCGTCCCTCAGCCCCTGCTCCACAAAGCGCACCCACTTCAGGGCCTCCTCTATCTCGTTGCGGTCACGGTGCATGATCACCATATAGCCGTAGTTGGCGAACAGGTCATCGCTGTATGGCAGCGTGGCCAGGAACTGCGCCATGCGACCCAGGGCCGCGTGATACTGAGCGCGTTCGCCCTTGAGGTAGTAGGCTTCGACCAGGTTGCCGTAGAAGATGGCCGCCTCCAACGACTGCGCGTCGGCTCCCAACTGGGCCAGACCCTCCTGGCCGACGAGGAGGAGATCATCGAGGCGACTTTGCCAGCGCAGCAGCTTGCACAGCCAGCCGTAGAGCTGGGCCAGCTCGAGGGGTGGCGCCTTGATCTTGTGTGCCAGGGCGATGGCGCGGTGGAGATAGACTTCGGCTTCGGCCAGGTTGCTGACGTTCCAGTAGATGATGCCCAGCCCTTTCAGCGCCGACAGCCGCCACCGATCCGCCTCGATCCATCTGGCCGGGCTTGATCGAGACGGATGCTCTCCCGCGCCACGGGCGAGAGGCGGAGCGATGGCATCGAGCCGCGCCAACGCGCGTTGGAAATAGCCGATGGCTTCCTCGTTGACATAGGCGTTCTGCGCCTTTTCGCCGGCCCGGATCAGGTACTCGACGGCTTTCTCCGCCGCGTCGCTGCGACCATAGTGATAGGCAAGCTGCTCGATATGGGGGGCCAGGTTGCCGGCATGGAGGATTTCCAGCGCCTCTGCCACTTGCTGGTGCAATGGCGCGCGGCGCCTGCTTGGCAAAGCCTGGTAGATGGCATCCTGCACCAGCACGTGGCGGAACGAGTACTCCGCCTCGGGGATGCTGCGCTCCCGGTAGATTAACGCCTGCGACGAGAGCGCGGCCAGCGCCCCCTCCAGGTCAAGATCGGGGGGCGCCAGGGCGGCCAGCAGACGCCGCTGGAAGAAGCGGCCCATCACGGCAGCGGTCTGCAGCAGATGCTTCAGTTCCGGCGGCAGGCGGTCAACCCGGCTGAGGATCACGCTCTGCACCGTCTCCGGCGCAGTCAAGGCCGCGATTTCCGCCCGCGCCCGCCAACTGTCTTCCTGCCGGAACAGCAGGCCGCCCTCGATCTGTGCCCGCACGATCTCCTCCAGGAAGAAAGGGTTGCCCTGGGCCTTGGCCAGGATCAGGCCGCGCGTCTGCTCTGGCAACTGCTCGATGGATAGCAGCGAAGCCAGCAATTGGCGGCTTTGCGGCAGGCTCAGCTCATGGAGCTGCAGCGCCGTGCAGCGATCCGAGCAGCGCTGGTGCGCCAACGCCAGCAAGGGCTCACCGGCCTGGGCCTGCTCTGGCCGATAGACGCAGACCAGCAGCAGCGGTGCGGACGCCAACGTCTCCATCAGATGGCCGATCAGATCCAGCGACAGGGCATCGGCCCAGTGCAGGTCATCGAAGATCAGCGCGACCGGCCCTCGGCGGGCCAACGCCGCCACAAACGCCTGCACTGCGTCGAGGGTGCGCCGGCGCACCTGCTTCGGCTCGATCTGACGCGCACGATCATCCCAGGCGTTGCCGAAGCGCAGGGACAGCAGCCGGCCCAACAGGGGGCCGATCTCCTCCACCTGTTCCATCGTCAGGTGGCCGCGCATCGCCAACGCCTGCAACGTGGCGCACAGACGACGGGCCAGCGCCGCCTCGTCGTCGGCATCCGCTTCACCCAGGGTGTGGCGCAGCATGTCCACAAAGGGCCAGTAGCCGGCAGCGGCGGCCAATTCCAGGCAGCGACCTTCCAGCCAGGAGATCGCGGACAGAGGATCGAAGGCTGGCGAAGGGGGAGAGCCGCCAGTCAGGCGAGGATCGCCGATCTCCAGTCTCAGCACACCGTAAGAGCCGTTCGTAGTGGGCGATTTATCGCCTGAAAAAGGCGCTGAAGCGCCCACTACGAGCCTTTGTTGCGGTCTACTGAGTCTCCAGTCCTCCTTGAGCTCGGCCACCAGGCGAGATTTGCCGACGCCAGCCGCGCCACTGACGAGTACCAGTTGCCCCTGGCCGGTCAACACTCTTGCCAGGGCGGCCTTGAGGCGCGTCATCTCACCGTCGCGGCCGACCAGCTCGGCGTGCAGTCCTTCGATCCCGCGTGCCTTTGTGATATGGCCGCGCAGGCGCAAGACCTGGTAGGCGGTCACGGGTCTGGCGAAGCCGGGCAGCGCCAGCTCCAGCGCGGCGTAGTCGAAGACTCCCCGAGTGGGCCGGTAGGACGCGCTGCCCACCAGAACCCCCCTGCTGCCGGCCCGGTTGCGGAGCCGCGCGGCCAGATTTACAGCCGAGCCCATCAACAGCGCCTCGGCATCTGCGGATGGTCCGGTGCGCGCACAGTAGGCCATGCCGGTGTTGATGCCGATCTGCACCGCCAAGTCCTGCGCTTGGGCTGCCTGTTGGATGGCGAGCGCGGCGCGAATGGCCCGTTCGGCGTCATCTTCATGGATGCGGTCGAGTCCGAAGAGAGCCAGGACGTCGCCACCCGGCACGCGTTCTACACGGCCGCCGTAGGGCGCACAAGCTGCGCCGGTCATGGCCAGGAGCCGTTCTGTCTGCACGGCCAGCGCGTCCACGTCATCGTCCCCGCTCTCGGCCAGGTGCAGGCCCGCGCACAGCACCGTCACCACGCGCAGCTCGTCCTCACCGGACGGGGCTGTCCCCGCATGAGGGGTGCGTTGACCGCGCCCCTGCACCACGCCCAGTTGTTCCGCCGTCCCAGGCGGGGGCAACCGTCCCGCTCGGATCGCCTGCTCCAGTTGCCGGGTTGCCGGCTCCGGCCGGACGTCCAGTTCCTGCGCGAGCGAATGCGCGCAGATCTCGTACTGATGCAAGGCGGCGCTGCGCTCGCCGCTCCAGGCGTACAACTGCATCAGCCAGCGCTGCGCCGGTTCGTCCAGCGGATCGAGCGCCACCCAGCGCCGGGCGTAGGCAATGGCATGCGCGAACTCGTCCTGGCTGGTGTGGCCGCGCACCAGCCGCGCCAGCGCCGAGGCCAGCTCGCTGCGCAGTCCTTCGCCCTCGAGCCACTGCCAACGATCAAAGTCCGGCGAGTCCGGCAGGGTGAAGCCGGCCAGGAAGTCGTCGCGGTAGAGCACGGCGGCCGCCGCCAACAGCGGCAGGCAATCCCCGCAGACTTCCTGGGGACGGTGGCCGTGGCTCTGACAGGCGGCCAGCAAGCGGCGGAAGTGTTCCACGTCGAGCCACAACTCATCATCGCGCTGCAAACGCACACGCTCTTGTTCGGCCACCAGGCGATCGGGTCCCAGCGCCTGGTGCAGCAGGTGGAGCGTGCGCCGCAGGTCGGCGCGGGCGTGGGTTGCGTCTGTCTCCGGCCAGAAGAGTGCTGCCAGGGCGTCACGGCTGACCTCCTGGCCGGTCATCGCCAGGTAGACGGCGCAAGCGACGGCCCGTCGCCGAACGATGCGCACCGGCGCGCCGTTGATTTGCACGCGGGGTGCGCCAAACAAGTGGAAGGTGAGATGGGGCATGGGCGGGCTCCTCCAGACAGATGAATCCAGAGATCAAACGCGCACACGAGGGATGAGTCAAACAAGCGCACGGAAAAGCAAGCCATGCTCCACCCATTTCCTCGTGCGCTTGTCGGTTCCTGTTTACGGATTATACCGCAACTTGCCCATCTTGTCATCCATATAGTTGAATCAAAATAAAACTGAAAGGCCGGTAGGACATGAAACGTAGGATGCAGTTTGCTTTTTGCTAAAAGAGAGGCCCGGGGATTACATCATCCCCGGGCCTCTGTATTGGAACACGCCTCAGCGGGCCATCACTTTTCAGCCGGCTTGTGACAGGTCTGGCAGGTGTCGTTGGTGAAGGCCGCATGGCTGGCCGGGCCGGGCTTCATCTTGCCCACGCCGTGACAGGCGACGCAGTCCTTGAACGCATCCCCCGTGTGACTCGCAGGGATTACCTTGGCCGTGCCGCCCGCTGGGACCGCCGTGGGCGCTGGAGTTGCGCCTGCCCCAGGTGTCGCGGTCGGCCCGGCCGTCGTTCCGCCTGGCTTGTGACAAGTCGTGCAGCTTTCCGGCGCAAAGCTGGCATGGTTCGCTGGCGCCGGCTTTAGCTTGCCTTGGCCGTGACAGGTCGTACAATCCTTGTAGGCCGCCTCGGTGATGCTATGCGGGATCGGCTTCGGCCCGGCCGCGGCCGGCGCCGGTGTTGCGCCCGCGGCCGGTGTCGCCCGCTGGCCAGCCAGCGAATGACAGGCCGTGCAGGTGGTGTTGGCGCGGCCGGCATGGTCGGCCGGCAGGGGCTTCAACGAACCGGCGCCTGCATGACACTGATCGCACTTCTCTTTGCCTTCGAGCGCGTGCGGGATCGCGCCGGCGACGCCGGCCGGCTTTGTTGCGCCGGGCTGCGTCGCGCCCGGGGTGGGCGTCGGACCGGGCTTGTGACAGACCAGGCACGACTCCTGCGGACGCCCCTCGTGATTCGATGGCATCGGACTGACGCCCTTTGGCCCGTGGCAGGCGAGACATGGCTCTTTGCCGATGATCTCATGCTTCATCGCCGCGCCGACCTTCGTGTTATCCACCCCGCCGATCGGCGTCGGCACCGGGGTCGGGGTCAGCGGCGCGAACACCGGCACGTGGGTCACGGCCGGCGGCACGGTGCTGATGGCGGTAGTCTCATAAGTCGTCAGGAAGATCAGCGCGCCGACCATTACGACCGCCAGCAGGGCCGCCACGGGGAGGAAGAGCCGCTCGCGGCGGCGCAGCACGTCGGCCGGCGACGCGGGGCGCATTTGGCGGCTCTCCAGGCGCTCCAATTCTTCCCCGTGCTCGTGCGCCATCTGCTCGCGGGTGAGCTTCCCGGTGAACATGCTCTTGTTGAAGAGCTTGAGATGGACGTGATAGAAATGCCAGATGAAGATGGCGACGACGGCCAGGATCGCTTCCAGGCCATGCGCGGCCTTGGCGGCCGGGATCACCTGGCCGGGGAAGAACTTCGCCGCCAGGATCGGGTTCCAGAGGATGAAGCCGGTCAGCCCCATCACGATGCCGCCCCAGACCAGCGCCCAATATTCGGCCTTTTCATCGAACGCGTAGCGCGGCAGCCTGGGTCGCTCGTTGGTCAGGCCCAGGTTATAGCGCACGACATCCAGCGCATCGGTGATGTCGCGCGCCCCCGGCAGCATACTCAGCTCGACCCGTTGCACGAAAATCTTGTAGAGCAGCACGATCACGTGGTAGATGGAGAGCAGCGCAAAAATGATCGCCGCCGCGTGATGATAGACGCGGACGCTCTCGACGCCGCCGAGCGCCTTGATGAGAAATTCGGCGATGGCATTACCGGCAAACTTCTGCACCAACCCGGTCAGACCGAGGGCCGCAAAAGAGATGAGCAGGATGATGTGCTCGATGCGTTGCGCCAGCGAAAAACGAACATAGTTGTGCTTTTCTTCAGCCATAGCTCACGCTCCCTGCGATCCTGTCGGGTGCTGTCCGCGGCCCTTGATGCGGTCCACGATGCGGCGAAATGCATCGAGCAACACAAACAGCGCCATTCCACCGAGAACCGTCGGAAGCAGGATGTAGTAGAACAAGTTAACGTAGTAAACGAGCGGGAAGTGGTCGCGGCTGGGCGGGAAGTGGCCGACCCAGCTATCAGGAAATGCCGTGGTGGCGTCCGGGTGGCACTTCTGACAGGTGATCAGCAGCTTGTCCTTGACCACGGCCGGCGCCACGCCCCGCACCGAGGCGATATCGTGCACGCCATGACAATCCAGACAGACGGCCTTGTTGCTGGGCTGATCCGGGGTTTGCCGCTCGAAAAGCTCGACCGTCGTGCCGTGGAAATCCGCGACATAGCTGTTAAAGACATCGGTCGAGAGGCTATACTTGCGCATCAACGCCTGGTTGCCGTGGCACTTGGCGCACAACTCGGGCGACTTCAGGCGGAACGCCGCGGTGGTGGGATCGGACTGCTGATGCGCGCCGTGGCAATCGGTGCAGGTGGGCACATCCGGGTTGCTGGTTTCGGCCAGCGCTTTGCCATGAACGCTGCCGGCGTACTGGTCATAGATCTTGCTGTGACACTTTTGACAGGTGGTCGAGATCTTCTGGCGCGGCGACTTGGGATTGGCGATGTTGTGACTGCCGTGACAATCGGTGCAGATGGCGGCATTGCGGTTGCCGCCGGCCAGCGCGCGCGCGTGGTTGCTATCGAGCGTGCCCTTGTATTGGTTGGGGTGACACGTCTGGCACTGTGTATAGCGTTCGAGTTGGAAGCTCCGCCGGTCGCCTGCTGTGACCTTCGGATGCGGATAGCCGGATATGTTCGCGTGACAGGAGACACAAGTGAGGCCCTTGACACCATGGATGGACGAATTGTAGACGCTCGGCGCCACAAACAGAGGCAACACCTCGCCGCTGGCGAGCTTCACACTGAGGTCTTTGTTGTTGTGACAGCCCAGACAGGCGCCGTTGTCGCCCTGAGCCGCGTTGACGCCGGCCGTGAACGCGAGCAGCAGCAGGATCGCCAGGCCGGCCGCCAGCAGCCAACGCCGGCGCTGTCGTAACAGGGAAGCAGGCATCATCGAAAATCACCTCCCGCAAAGAGTCACGGGGACGCGCGCTTCGCGTCCTAAGTTACACAAGTGCAAATTATAACAGGAGTGGGCGGCCCGCTATATGACACACATCATGCTGGCGCTCATCCGGGATTAGTAGCATTAATCACAATGGGGGTAGAGGCCGACGCCGCGTCAGGGCGTGGCAGATGGCTGAGGAACGGGCGCATCCAGGATTGAGGCCAATGAAGGAAAGCCATGTTCGATGCAGCGACGATGTGACGCGCCCGTTCTGCCAGTCAGCACTTTAGCCGGTAAACACGCGAAGTAGAATGACGAGCATCATACTTCGGTCAATTACAGGAGTTACGCAGTGACCCGAGCGGAGGCATGCTGAGCGGAGCACGGCGTCGTTGGCCGTGCGCAGTCGAAGCACGCCGGAGCGCTATGGACGGCGACCGCACCCTTCGACTACGTCCCGCCAAACAACAGCGGGACTCCGCTCAGGGTGCTTCGTCATGTACTGCGTAACTCCTATCAATTAGCCCAAATCGGTCAGGCGGGCGCGCAGGCGACCCGCGCGCGCCCGCAGCTCGGCCTGCTTGTCGCGCTCGCGCTGCACCACGTTGGCCGGCGCGCGCTGGGCGAACGGCCCGGCGAGCAGTTGCGCGCTGCGCGTGATCTGCCCCTCGGTCTCCTTCAGCTCGGCAGCCAGGCGATCCCGTTCGGCGGCCAGATCCACCAGGCCGGCGAGCGGCAGATAGGTGGACACCGCGCCAGTTACGAGCGTGATGGATTGCGCGGGCGCATCGAGGCGCGCCGCGATGGTCAGGCGCGCCGGGTTCACCCGCGCCAGGACGCAGATCGTCTCGGCCTGGTCGCGGAGCAACGGCTGCCGCTCGCCCGCTGCGATGGCCGCCGCGATGGCATGTCCCGGCGGCACGTTGTACTCGGAGCGCGCGTTGCGGATGGCCCGGATGATGTCCATGACCAGGGTCATGTCAGCCTCGGCCGCCTCATCGCGCGGTCCCGCGGCCGGCCACGGCGCCACGATCAGGCCCGCCGGCCAGGTCGCATCCCCGATCGCCTGTTTCAGATAGCCCCAGGTCTCTTCGGTCACGAAAGGAATGAAGGGGTGCAGCAGGCGGAGCGAGTCATCCAATACCTTGCTGAGCACCGCCCGCGTGCGAGCTTTCGCCGCTTCGCTGCCCCGATAGAGCGCGATCTTGGCGATCTCAAGATACCAGTCGCAGAACTCGCTCCAGAAGAACTCATAGGCCAACCGGCCGGCTTCACCGTACTGGAACGCATCCATCAGCCGCGTGCAGTCGGCCACGGTCGCGGCCAGCCGGCTGAGGATCCAGCGGTCGGGGAGGTTGGTGGATCGGTAGATTGGTAGATTGGTAAGTTGGTCGGTCGGTAGCTGGTCTCCGACTCCTGCCCCCTGACTCCTGTCCCCTGACCCCTGTCCCCCAAGTTGCGACAGCACGAACCGCACCGCGTTCCAGATCTTGTTCGTAAAGTTGCGGTTGCCCTCCACGCGTTGCAAGCTCAGGTTCATGTCGTTGCCGGGGGTCGAGCCGGTGAGCAGGGTGAAACGCAGCGCGTCGGCGCCCATCGCGGGGATGCCGTCCGGGTACTGCGTCCTGACATAATCTTCCAATTCATCCGGTCGGGCGCCATCCAGCACCGCGATGGGATCGAGCACGTTGCCGGTGGTCTTGGACATTTTGCGCCCCAGGTCATCGCGCACCAGGCCGTGCAGGTACACCGTCTCGAAGGGGATGTCGTTGGTGTACATCAGCCCCTGCATGATCATGCGCGCCACCCAAAAGAAGAGGATGTCGTAGCCGGTTTCCATCACCGTCGTCGGGTAGTAGCGGCGCAGGTCGGGCGTGTCGTCGGGCCAGCCCAGGGTCGAGAAGGGCCACAGGCCGGAGCTGAACCAGGTGTCGAGCACGTCATCGTCCTGGGTGAGGGCCGGCGAGCCGCAATGCGCGCAGTGGGTCGGATCGGTCAGGGGCACGGTCATGCCGCCGCAGTCGGCGCAATACCACACGGGGATGCGGTGTCCCCACCAGAGTTGGCGGCTGATGCACCAATCGCGGATGTTTTCCAGCCAGTTGTAGTACACCTTGGTGAAGCGCTCCGGCACGATGGTGATGCGGCCGGCGCGCACTGCTTCCAGGCCCAGCAATGCCATCGGCTTCATCTTCACGAACCATTGGGTGCTCACCAGCGGCTCCACGATCTCGCCGCCGCGCTGCGACCGGGGGATCTGGGTCCGGTACGGCTCGGTCTTGATCGTCAGGCCCGCGGCGGCCATGTCGTCCCACAGCCGCTTGCGGCACTCGAAGCGGTCCAGCCCGGCATACGGCCCGCCAGCCTGGCTCACGCGCGCGTCTTTGTCCAACATGCTGATGATGGGCAGCCCGTGGCGTTGGCCGATCACGAAGTCGTTCGGATCGTGGCCGGGGGTGATCTTCAACGCGCCGGTGCCGAAGGTCATGTCCACATAGGTGTCATGGATCACCGGGATGGGCCGCTTCAGGCCGGGCACCAGGCAGGTCGCGCCGATCAGGTGGCGGTAGCGTTCGTCGTCGGGATGCACCGCCACGGCCGTGTCGCCCAGGATTGTCTCGGGCCGCACGGTCGCCACCGGGATGTAGCCTTTGCCGGGGCCATCGGCCAGGTCGGCGCCGGCGATGGGATACTTGAAATAGTACATCGTGGCGTCTTCATCGGCGTACTCCACCTCCAGGTCGCTGACCGCGGTTTGCAGCCCCGGCGACCAGTTCACCAGGTACTCGCCGCGGTAGATCAGCCCCATGCGATAGAGGCGCACGAACGCCTCCCGCACCGCACGGCTCAGCCCCTCGTCCAGGGTGAAGCGCATCCGATCCCAGTCGCACGACGCGCCCAGCCGGCGCAGTTGGCGCACGATGTGGTCGCCGTATTTCTCCTTCCAGGCCCAGGTGCGGTGGAGGAACTCCGCGCGGCCCAAATCCTGGCGCTTGATCCCCTCCCGCGCCAGCATCTTCTCCACCTGGAGCTGGGTGGCGATGCCCGCGTGGTCGTAGCCGGGTACCCACAGCGCGGCCCGGCCGCGCATCCGCTGATAGCGCGTCATCAAGTCTTCCAGCGAGACGAACATGGCGTGGCCCAGGTGCAGCTCGCCGGTCAGGTTGGGCGGCGGAATGCTGATCACAAACGGCTCGGCGTCCGGCCCGGCGATCTCCGGCTTGAAAAAGCCGGACTGCTCCCACCAGTCATAGATCCGCCGCTCCGAAGCAGCCGGGTCGTAGGTTTTGGGCATGTCAAAGGTAGGCATAGGATTGTCTCTCCTCAGAGTGTTGCGTGTTGCGTAGTGCGTGTTGCGCGCCTGTGACCCACACTTGCCCCGTGCGGGGCATCAGGCCGGCCGCAGGGGGAGAGGGGGTAACGTAGAACAAGTGACAGGAACATCAACCGGTGCGTCAACGACTGTTGACACGACGACCACCCCCTTTCGCCTCGCTCATTCGTTGATTCGCTCACTCGTGCGCGTTTGGATCTTCAGCCGCCATCCCCTCGGCCCGCGCCGCGGCGATCAGGTTGGCGTCGGCGCTGACGAAGATCGGCGCCGGGACATCCGACCAAAACAGCCGCTCAGCCAAGTCCAGCGCCGTCGCCAGGTGCATAGCGTCGTAGGCGCGCAGTGGATGGCGAAGGGCAAGCCGATGCGCGGCGCGCAGAATTTTTTCGGTTATCGTTATGCGATCAAGCGCCAGTTGTGCTTCCATAATATACGACCCCGCGAGTTCATTGCGTCGGTTCAATCCGATGCGTCCTTCGCGTTGGGCACGGCTCAGCGCACAGATCACCTCGACATCAATCAGATTCGCGCTGAACAAGCCGATATCTTCTGTGTGTCTCCATAGCTCCGTAACCCAGTTGCTCCCATGTTCGCGCAGGTATCGCTTAACAACGGCGCTGGCGTCAAGATAGTACGTTTCCATCAGCGCGGCCCCCGATCTTCGATGATCCAATCGCTCAATGGCACACCGGCCAACCATTCGCGCGCTTCCTCTAACGTGGCGGGTTTTGCACCGTTGAGAAGCTCCTTTGCCAGATCATCCATCCAACTGGTATCGGCCAACATACCGGCTTCGCGCAGAACCCGGCGCACCTTTTCGCGCTCGGTTTCTGTGGTTGGCGGTTCCACCTCCAATTCAACCGTCAACGTATCCACCATGGCCTGGTTCAGTGAGACGTGATACTCGGCTGCGCGTTCTTTCAGGGCACGGTGGAGTTGCGCCGGCAGTCGCACGGTCAACTTCACAATATCTTCCGCCATTTTACACCTCCCGATCTTGCCACTATAGTGGCATGGTGGCGCGAGTATACACCCAGGTCGCCGGGCAAACAAAACGCGCCCTCCCGTCACAAGGACGAAAGGGCGCGTTCGCGGTACCACCTTGATTGCAGACTGGAAGTTGGAAGTTAGAAGTTGGATGTAGTCTGCCACTCGAAGCTGTAACGGGCGACCCCGTGATGCTCTATCGCGCGAAACCGAATTCAAGAAGCAAGTCCCTGGCCCCCACTTCCAGTTTCTAGCTTCTAGTTTCCGGCTTCCAGCTTCAAGCATCCGACTCCCCGGCGACCTTCGGCAGCGCTCACGTCATGCAGGGGCTTTCACCCGGCGACCCCCGCTCTCTGGCAACGGCTTGCCGCCTACTCCTCCGGTTCGGCGTCTTTTTCTGTTCGATTGTAAGGCGATTATAGCGCAGTCGCGGCCCCCTGTCAACCCGCCGGAAACGCGTTCAGCGCGACTGCGATCTGCGCCGCTACCCGCGCGTTGTTCTCCAGCAGCGCTAGGTTCGCCCGCAAGCTGGCCTCCCCGGTCAGCTCGCTGATGCGCGCGAGCAGGAACGGCGTCAGCGCCTTGCCCTTGATCTCCCGCGCCTCCGCCTCGCCCAACGCCGCGCTGATCGCTGCTTCCATCTGGCCGGCCGGCAGCTCGAACTCGGCCGGCACGGGGACCGTCACCAGCATCCCGCCGGGCAGCCCCAGCCCGCGCTGCGCGCGAAAGAGCGCCGCGACCTCCTCCGGCGAATCCGCCCGCGCGTCCACCGGCAACCCGCTCGACCGGTTGTAGAACGCCGGGAATTCATCGGTCCCGTAGCCGATTACCGGCACGCCATGCGTCTCCAGCCATTCCAACGTCGCCGACAGATCCAGGATCGCCTTCGCCCCCGCACACACGACGAGGATGGGCGTCCCGGCCAACTCCGGGAGATCGGCGGAGATGTCGGTGGACAGGAAGGTTGAAGGTTGAAGGTTGAAGGTTGGGGAGCGGCCGGTCGCCGGTCGCCGGTCGTCGGTCGTCGGTCTCGTGCGGTGCACCCCCCCAATCCCTCCCGTTGCAAACACCTGGATGCCGGCCCGGTGCGCGGCCCAGGCGGTGGCGGCGACGGTCGTCGCGCCGTCCAGCTTGCGGGCGACGACGATCGGCAGGTCGCGGCGACTGACCTTGCGTACACCCTGCGCGGTCGCCAGATGCTCGATCTGGCCGCGATCCAGCCCGACGACGATCTCCCCGGCGATGACGCCGACCGTGGCGGGCGCGGCGCCGGCCGCCCGCACGATCTCCTCCAGCCGGAGGGCCAGCCGCAGATTGTGGGGGTAGGGCAGGCCGTGGGAGATGACGGTAGATTCGAGGGCGACAAAGGGCGCAAGAGAGTTAATCACATCGTTGGTTTCCGGATGCAAGATCGCTCAGTGAAACGCAGCTTCAGTCTTCTGGCGGATGCTGGCGGATCTCCGTCCAGGACGAACGCGCCTCGACAACCAGGAGACGATTCATCTTGAGCGCAAATATCGTGGCGCGTCCTGATGGGGTGAGACCGAGGATACGAGTTCCATCAGCGCTCCATGCGAAATGGTCATGCCAGTTCTGCGTGCGAGGATGGAACAGGCTGACTGATTCAGCAGTCTCGGGATCGCCAGCCTCAATACGGTCGAGTTTGAAGCTATTACAGGCTGGGCATGCCAGACAAAGATTGTCCGGTTCCGTCTTGCCGCCTCGTGCCCGCGGGATGATGTGGTCTATTTGACATCGTTGCCCGGTGATCTGTTCCGATGCATGACAGTACTCGCATCGGAAACGCGCCCGTGTGCGTACAAGCTCGATCAGACGCCGTGAGGGTTTAGTTTTCGCTGCCATACAACTCTAGCGAGCTGTCCTGATTTGCAACGGCAAAACCGCGATGTGCGAGAATGGCCAGCGCCCGTGCGCGTCGTAATACGGCGCGGTCATACTGATCCACCAGATGCGCCAACTCCGCAGACTCTGCCGCACTCAGCACCCGCTGACCCCCGGCATGGCTCAACTGGTTCAGTCGGCGGCGCTGAGAGGGTGACAAGGAGGAGTCAGCGGCAGCCCACAAAGCTTCATCGCTGAACATCGTCATTGCAGTCAAATCGTCGGCGAGGTCTGGCGGCAGGTCTGGGCTTTGCGGAAGCGCCACACTGACAGTCGTCGCGAGCACATCCTCGATCGGACGGTAGGTAGCCTCCGCGATGCGCTGCAACCTGCGGAAGACCCGCTCAGGCACCTGCACGCTGACGGTGCTGCCTTGATATGTCATCGAATCACCTCCCGAAAGGCATTATAGGCGGGCAGCCCCTTCCTGTCAAAGCGCTTTTGTGATACCTGGCTTCGACTTTTGTACCCCATGCGTGGACGGATGCGGTCGCCAGATGCTCGATCTGGCCGCGGCTCAGCCCGACGACGATCTCGCCAGCGATGACGCCGACCGTGGCGGGCGCGGCGCCGGCCGCGGCCACGATCTCCTCCAGCCGGAGGGCCAGCCGCAGGTTGTGCGGGTAGGGCAGGCCGTGGGAGATGACGGTGGATTCGAGGGCGACGGTTGGCGGCATCTCAGCCCTCGGCCGCGGGCGGCCCGCCACGCAGACGGGCCAGCTCGGCGCGCAAGCGGGCCAGCTCGGCCTCGGCGGCCGTCGCACGCGCCTCCGCCGCCCGTCGCGCTACGGTTTCATCCTGCACACGCGCCTCCGCTGCCCGCCGCGCCAGTTCCGCTGCCCGCCGCGCCAGTTCCGCCTCCTCATAGTTTGGCAACGGCCGCCCGGCGATCGGATCGTGGAAACGCAACCCGCCGTCCTGCAGTTGCAACTCCAGGCCGAGCGCCTGGCTGGGGAGGGTCAGTACACCGGCGGTATCGGCCCGCGGCAAGATGGGCGCATACTCGCCGCCAGCCAACCGGAACCCGTGCAGCGCGGGGCGCAGGTAGTCGCCGGTCGGATCGTACTGGAAGTACTCTCGCACTTGCAGGTGCGCATAGAGAGCGCGCTTGGTGCCTTGATCCTCCCAACGCGTCGCGCGCGAGGTGATCTCGATGACGAAGTCCGGCGCTTTGCCTTCTTGCCAGACGAAGTAGGAAGGCCGGTCGCGCTTGGGCACACCGATGACCACGAACACATCCGGCGCAACGACCGCCTCCGGGTTGCCCTTTTCGTAATAGATGAACAGATTGCCCGACACATAGACATCGCTACGTTCGCGGAAGAAGAGATCCAGGGCTTCGACCGCGTAGGTGAGCGGTTTGCGTTGGAAGTCGCTCTCGGCCATCGGTTTGCCGTCCGTTTCGGGATATTCAATGGTTGGCCGTCTGATCGGCCGCGTCTGAACTCGGGGATAGGTCGCCACAGTCGTTACACTCATCGCAGACTCCTCTCGGTGAAACACTGTTCCGTCCTGGGCAGTAGTATAGACGCGAAGGGGCGCGTTGTCCAGTCGCCACCCGGTTGCCGGGGGTCATGAAGTTCTTGCCAGAAGAGGAGCACGACACGGATGGCACGGATGACGCAGCGCCGATTGGTGCTTCGGTGTGCGGCTGGAGTCGCGCCGTGGTCGCGGACGATTTCCTCTCCCTGTTTGCGTGAATACGGAGAGTACACTCGCCGTATTTGCGCTAATTCGGAGACTATGCTAGGATCGGAACTATGATCCCACGTTTACTCCAAGCAAGTATCTCGGAACAACTGCAAGCTGGCGGCAAGATCGTTCTTGTCTATGGCGCCCGGCAGGTGGGCAAGACGACCCTGGTACGCCGGGTGCTCGATGATCTACCCTATCGTTGCCTGCCCATTAACGCGGATGAACTGCGTTATGCCGATATCCTTTCCAGCCGCGATCTGCGGCGGCTGCGCGGGCTGGTGGAGGGGTACGAGTTACTCTTCCTTGACGAGGCGCAGCGTATTCCGGAAATCGGGGTCAACCTCAAGCTGCTTGTTGACCATCTGCCGCACCTGCGCATTGTCGTCACCGGCTCGTCGTCGCTCGATCTGGCCAGCAAGGTTCAAGATCCGCTGACCGGCCGGGCGTGGGTGCATCGGCTTTACCCCATCGCCATGAGCGAGCTGGCGCAGCTTTACAATTCGTTCGAGTTGGATGACATGTTGGAGGAGCGGTTGGTCTTCGGCAGCTATCCGGAGCTCTTCGCGCTGGCCGGGGACGTGCAACGCCAGGAGTATCTGCGTAATCTGGCGGTCAGCTATTTGTACAAAGATGTGTTGGAGATCGGCGGCGTGCGTCATTCCAGCAAACTGCGTAACCTGGTGCGCTTGTTGGCCTTCCAGATCGGCCAGGAGGTCTCGCTAACTGAACTTGGCGGTCAGTTGCAGATGAGCAAAGAGACGGTCGCGGCCTACATTGATCGCCTGGAGCAGTCGTTCGTGGTTTTTCGCCTGGGCGGGTTCAGCCGCAACCTGCGCAAAGAGGTGAGCAAGCAGGACAAGATCTACTTCTGTGATTTGGGTGTGCGCAACGTGGTCATTGACAACTTGAAGCCGCTAGCCGAGCGTGACGACGTGGGCGCGCTCTGGGAGAACTTCATCCTCGCCGAACGCTTCAAGTGGCTGAGTTATCACCGGACCCTGGCCAGCCTCTACTTTTGGCGCACCTATACCGGCGCGGAGGTGGACATCATTGAAGAACGCGCGGGCAGGCTATACGCTTATGAGTGCAAGTGGGGAAAGGCGCGCAGTCGTGTGCCGGAGTCGTTCCTGACCACTTACCCCGGCGCAACGTTCGAGGTGATCAATCGAGAAAACTATCGGGCGTATGTGGGCGCGTGAGCGCGATTCATTGGGCCCTGGTCAGTGGACACCCTATCACCACAGCGGCGACTTGCGCCATCCGCCCCAAGCCCGCTCTATGGTTTGAGCCACTGCTAACGCCACATGCTCCTGCCACGGCCCGGCCACGATCTGTACCCCGATCGGCATCCCTGCCGGCGACGCGTCGGCCCGCACGACGACCGACGGCCAGCCGGCCATGCTGTAGGGTTTGGTGTAGGCCGTGACCCCGAACGGAGGAAAATCCGGTCGCATCGTCGCGCCGTGGGGAAGCGCCGGATGCGGGTCCACCGGGCAGAGGATCACGTCGAACCGGGCCAGGAACGCCAGCATCTCACTGCGCGCCAGATCCCAGCGCCGTGTCCAGGCAAGCAGCTCGGCCGCCGACATGAGTTCGGCCTGCTTCATACCCCGCGCACGCGTTAGCCACACCTCGCTGCTCTGGCGGAGGGTGTCGGCATCAAAATCAAGCGGCTGGCCGAACTCGACATATACGCCGGTCTGTTCGGCCAGCGCATTCACACACCCTAGCGTCGCGCCCACCTCCATCAACTGAGCCAACCCAGGCGGACACGCTTCAGCGACAATAAGGCCCGCGTCTGCCAGCGCCTGGGCCGCGTTTCTTACTACGGTTGCGGTCTCTCGTGTCGCAGGGTAGATACCGTTGTCAGTATGAAAAGCTACGCGCAATTCCGGCAGGTTGACAGTCTTTGGGCTACCGAGCGCGATCGGCACGATCGAGGGATCCATGCCGTCCGGCCCGGCGATGATCGGCAGCGCCAGAGCCAGATCCTCTACGAAGCGCGCCATCAACCCGATGCGCGCCGTGTCGTACGCGCCGCCGTAGGGCGGGATGTGCCCCGTGCGCGGCACACGGCCGAAGGTTGGGTTCAGGCCGGCGACGCCGCACAGGTGCGCCGGCCCGCGGATGCTGCCGCCGAAATCGCTGGCCAGGCCGAGAGGCGACCCGCCGGCCGCGATGATCGCCGCCTCGCCGCCGCTGCTGCCGCCTGGGGATCGGGTGAGGTCATAGGGGTTGTTGGTGCGGCCATAGACGAGATTGTCGGTCTCCCCGCTGCCGCACAGTTCGGTGCAGTTCGTCTTGCCAAGAAGGATGCCGCCCGCGGCACGCAGCCGCGCCACCGCGGTGGCGTCGCGCGCCGACAAGAAGCTTGTTCGTCCCAGCGTACCGGCCGTGGTGATGATGCCTTCCGTGCACAGCGAATCCTTGACGGTGAACGGTACGCCGTGCAACGGCCCCAGAAGCGCGTCGCGGGCCAGGGCGATGTCTCGCTGGCGCGCTTCGGCCTGCGCACGCTCCGCCGCCAACTGGACGACCGCGTTGAGGGCCGGGTTCACCGCGGCGATGCGCGCCAGGTGAGCATCCACCACCTCCCGCGTCGACACCTCTTTGTCCCGGATCGCCGCCGCCATCTTGGCGGCCGGCCAGAAAATGATGTCATTCATCGCATGCGCATTCACAAATCGGCCCGTGGATCGAGCACGTCGCGCAGGCCATCGCCCAACAGGTTGAACCCCAACACGGCGAGCATGATCGCCAGGCCGGGGAAGAGCAGGATGTGCGGCGCGGCAAAGACGGCGCCGCGGCCCTGGGTAATCATGGCGCCCCATTCCGGCGCCGGCGGTTGTGCAGCTAGGCCGAGGAAGCTCAGCCCGGCGACTTCCAAGATTGCTGTGCCGATGCAGAGCATGGCCTGGACGATCAGCGGCGGCAGGATGTCCGGCAGGATGTGGCGCAAGATGAGCCGGCCAGGCGGGACGCCGACCGCCCGCGCCGCCAGCACATGCTCCTGCTGCCTGGCCCGGATGACGCCGATGCGCGCCAGGCGCACGAACGCGGGCATCGCCGCGAATGAGACCGCCACTGTCGCGCTGACCAGGCCGCGACCCAAGAGCATCATCAACACCAACGCCAGCAGCAGCGTCGGGAAGGCCAGCACCATATCGGCCAAGCCGACGATCAGGCTGTCGAGCCAGCCGCCCACCATGCCGGCCGCCATGCCCAGGCTCGCACCGGCAATCAGGGCGAGCGCGGCCGCGCCGACGCCGACCCCCAGAGACAACCGGGCGCCGTGCAGCACCCGGTTCAGGTTATCGCGCCCCAGCTCATCTTGCCCGAACGGGTGGCGCAGGGACAGGCCGTGTCGCCGCTCCAGCAGATGAGGCGTGTAGGGGCCGTCTGGGGCCAACGCGTCTGCGCCGAGCGCGCCGAGGAAGACGCAGAGGATGATGACAACGCCCGCGACGCCCCGGCGACTGCGCCTAAACCGCGGCCGGCGCAGGGTCAACCCCAGGTCGCTAAGCATAGCGAATCCGGGGATCCAGAGTCGCGCAGATCAGGTCAGTGACCAGGTTGACCGCCATGATCATCCCGGCCGTCACCAGGACGATCCCCTGCACGGCCGGATAGTCGCGGCCGAGGACGCGTTCGGCCACGAGCTGGCCCATCCCCGGCCACGCGAAGATCGTCTCGACCAGGATCGCGCCCGACAGCAGGCCGCCCCATTGCAGGCCGATCGCCGTCGCCACAGCCGGCGCGGCGTTGCGCAGCCCGTGGCCCAACAGCACGACGCGCTCCGGCAGCCCCTTGGCGCGCGCCGTGCGCACGTGATCCTGCGCCAGCATCTCCAGGAGGGTCGCGCGGGTCATCCGGGTGATGACCGCCAACGGCGCGGTGCTCAACACGAACGCGGGCAGCGCCAGGTGGCGCAGCGCATCGGCAAAGGCCGCCGAGTTTCCGATCAGGATGGCGTCTGCCAGGTGCAGGCCGGTGATCCGTCCCAGATCGCTCCCGACCGCCAGCCGGCCGGACGGCGGCAGCCAGCCGAGCGCATAGCCGAAGAGGTAGCTCAACAGAAGCCCGATCCAGAACAGCGGTACGGCGACGCCGACCAGCGAGACCGCGGAGGCCAGCCGGTCGGCCCCGGAGTGGCGCCGTCGCGCGGCAAGCACCCCGGCCGGGATGCCCAGCGCGCAGGCGATCAGCATGGCGGCCGCAGCCAGCTCGACCGTGGCCGGGAGGCGTTGCCCGATCTCGGCCAGCACGGGCCGGTCGGTGACGATGGCGCGGCCCCAGTCCCCGCGCGCCAGATCGGCCAGATAGCGCACGTACTGGATCGGCAGCGGCGCGTCCAGACCGTGGCTGGCTCGGAATTGCGCGACTTGCGCGGCCGTGGCGTGCTCGCCCAGCATCACCTGGGCCGGGTCGCCGGGGATGAGGCGGAGGAGGACAAAGGTCGCCAGGGAGAGGACGAGCAGCGTCAGCGGGAGCAGCGCCAGCCGGCGGAGGAGGTAGCGGATCATGCTGGCCTGAGGATCGGACGCAGATGAACGCGGGTGAACGCGGATAACCCCGCGACCCCGCGAACACACCTGTACCGCAATCCACTGGATTGCGTCTGGCGACGCGACCACGATCCAGAGGATTGTGTTGCATTGCGCGATCTTGACATGCGTCGCATCATATCATAGCATACGACCATGTTGGAAATCGGCGCACTCGATGGCTTTCCCGGAGATGAAGAGAACTCATCATAAACTGGGGCGCCAATCGTCCACCAACATGGAATGCGCAATGGTCAAGCAACTTCCTGAATTCAGCAGCGAGGACGAAGAACGCGACTTTTGGGCGACGCACGATTCGGCGGACACCCTGGATTGGAGCCAGGCGAAGCGCGCGATATTACCGCGCCTGAAGCCCTCCACGAAGACGATCTCGCTGCGCCTGCTGGAATCCATGCTGGATGAGCTGCGACTGCTGGCGAACAAGTGCGATGTGCCCTATCAGTCGTTGATCAAGATCGTGCTGCAGGAGCGGATTGACCAGGAACTGCGGCAGCGCGCCGTCCCCCAGTAGGGGCAGAGCCTTGCGCCTGTCCAAACAGGCGACCGCGCGCCTTCCTCACGGGGCGACCGCGAGTGTAGAAACTCATGGGGCAATACCCCCACTTGCTCATTAACAACCTACCTCTTGGCAGCTCGGGAAGGGCAACGGAAGTTGCTGGGGGCCGAGACCGGTAGGCCATTCGGCCAAGCCGGTGAGAT
>Ga0233425_10000274_pt1 | contig 135975 bp, 102 predicted proteins | sample Watercolumn_Towu_2_FD_181712 | JGI IMG/M metagenome (GOLD analysis project Ga0233425, IMG submission 181712) | Freshwater microbial communities from Lake Towuti, South Sulawesi, Indonesia - Watercolumn_Towuti2014_140_MG | ecosystem: Environmental > Aquatic > Freshwater > Lake | place...
ACTTTGGGTGTGTATTATCTTGTGACGACGAATTGTACCGGTTCCTGGTGTTTGCATTTTCTTGATCTCACTCTGGAGGTTGTGCTATGAAACGTCGAGATTTCATGAAGGCTGCCGGCCTGATCGCAGGCACCGTTGCCACAGGGGATCGTGCGCTGGGCGACCGGATCTTGAAGGATATCCAGGCCTCAGGGTCCAAGCCCAACATCATCTTCATTCTCGGAGACGACCTTGGTATCGGGAATTTGAGCTGCTATGGCTCAGACAAATACAAGACGCCCCATATCGACAACCTCGCCCGTGACGGCGTACGGTTCACTCATGCGTACACCGTACCACTCTGCGGTCCTTCCAGAGCGGCGATCCTGACAGGGCGATACGCCTTCCGAACGGGCGCAGTAAACCAGGATATGACGGGGCTCATGAAACCCTCCGTAGAAACCATGATGCCGAAGGTGCTCAAACCAGCCGGATACGTCAGCGCATCGATCGGCAAATGGGGGCAACTGCCGCTTACGCCGGCCGACTTCGGATTCGATGAGTACATGACGTTTGCCGGCAGCGGAATCTATTGGAACACACAGGAGAAAGCCAAAACCTACACGGTGAATGGCAAAAAGGTTCCTCTGCCCGACAAGGTATACATCCCTGATCTCATGCATACGCATGTCGTTGAGTTTATTACGAAGAATCACGACAAGCCATTCTACATCTACTATTCACTCTCGCACATCCATGCAGAGATTCTTCCAACGCCGGATAGTGCGCCAGACAGCAAAGATTTGTATGCAGACAATATTGCGTACATGGACAAGCTTGTCGGAAAGTTGATTGCTGAGCTTGAACGCCAGAACCTGCACAAGAAAACTCTGATTGTGCTTGTCGGCGACAATGGGACCGCCGGGGGATATGCCAAAGAGTCAACAATCGGTGGCAAACGTCTCTCTGGTCAGAAGGGTTCAATGCTCGAAGGCGGAGCGCTCGTACCGATGATCGTTGCATGGCCCGGCACGACTCCAACAGGAAAGCTCTCCTCAGACCTGATTGATTCCACAGACTTCCTTCCGACATTTGCAGACCTTGCTGGTGCAAAGCAGCCTGAGGGCGTAGTGATCGATGGACGGAGCTTCGCTGATCAGGTTCGCGGCAAGAAGGGGAAGCCACGAGAATGGATCTTCATCGAGCTTGGTAATCAATGGTACGTGAGAGAGGCGAAGTGGAAACTCAACCGTTCAGGTGAGCTCTTCGACATGACGCAAGCGCCGTTTGAAGAGAAGCTCGTACCCGCCGATTCAAAAGACGGAGAATCTATCGCAGCTCGAAAACGTCTTCAGGCCGTTCTCGATTCGCTGAATCCAGGTGCCGGAATACTCGATAATGGTGACGGAACCGGCCGGCACGCCAACAAAGCGAACGTAACAGGAAAAAAGAAGGCCAGACAAGAAAAGCAGAATGAGGACAATGAGAAATAACGCCCTTATCGTTGAACTGGACAACAGAGGAGGTAGTTTCGAATGAGTCACACAGCAATCTCGATTCTGGTGCTTGCATGTACGATGTGTGTCAGCGCACAGGATGTGCCAACAAAGAAGCAGCCGGATGTCAGCAGCCAGGGTACCAGACCGGATTCGCTCTTCCTTGAAAACGCATATGTTCATGTGCAGCGGAATAATGCTTCCTATGGCCCCGCTCATTCAAAGACCGTCGGGACGCGCCTCATTGTTGCCTTGGCAACTGTGAAGGTCAAGAGTAGCCGTGGAGTGCAAACGCTTGAGCGGGGAGGAGTCGCTGCGTTCAAGGGAAACGAGTCGTATAAAGCTCCGACCGGCGAGTACTTTGAAGTGGCGTTCAAGCTGAACCATCCTCCTCTGAAGGCACTTGAGGAGTGGATCGAGCCGATAAAGAACATCATCGTCTATGAAGATGAGCAGATTCGGGTTTTCGAAGAGCGGCTTGAAGGCGGAGATGAGCGGCCTCTGCACAGCCACGCCCAGCGCGTCGTGGTGCGTCTGAATGAAGTCCAGTTGACTGACCCGAGAACCAATCCGACTCCACGACCGGGGACGGGAATCCAGGTTCCTAACACTGTGCGGTTTGCTGAACCGATCACCCATGTTGTTCGCAATGTGAGTAAGGGCCCATTGTTCAATGTGGTGATCGAATTCAAAGTGCCGCATCCAACAAAATGATTCATTTGTGAGAGTACATCCAGTGAGACTGCTCGCTAATACGCCGGCCCTCCTACTCACTCTTATGCTGCTGAGTCAATCGATGTTGGCACAGGGCACCATCAGGTGCGCGTCAGCGCCCGAATTCCTCTCTGCACTTAGTGTTGCTGCGCCAGGTCAGGTCGTCCAGCTTGCAGACGGGAGCTACGACCTCGGCGGGAATATCATGCGGACGATTCGTGGCAAGAAGAACGCCCCGATTGTCATCCGAGCACAACATCGAGGGAGAGCGAAATTCGTGGGGAATTCCCATTTCACGTTTGTGGGATCGGAATACATCACGTTGGAGGGATTTGAATTTGCCAGCACAAACGGGCCCGCTGTCGAGCTTCAGGCATGCAACAATATCAGAATCACCCGAAACACCTTTCACCTGAATGAAACGCAACCTGGATCCTGGATCTTTGTCACTGGGATACTGCGTGATTCCATTAACGTGAGTCATCACAATCGCATTGATCACAACACATTCGAGAAGAAGTCGCAACTCGGGAATTTCATCACAATCGAAGGAACGTTGGGCAAACAGCCCCTGGTTTCTCAGTATGACCGTATCGACTACAATCTCTTCAGAGATATCGGACCCAGGGTCGAGAATGTTCTTGAAGCAATACGGATCGGATCCGCACCATACACGCTCTCGAGCGGATACACCGTGCTTGAGCACAATCTCTTCGAGCGCTGTGACGGTGATCCGGAGTACATTTCGATCAAATCGAGCCACGATACGATCAGATACAACACTTTTCGTGAGTGTCTGGGCTCGCTTTCACTCCGCCATGGCAATGGCTCGGTGGTCGAAGGGAACTACATACTGGGAAATGGCAAAACGGGATCGTTCCTTGACAGCACGGGGAAGACGTGGACCCTCGGCACGGGCGGTGTCCGATTCTGCGGTGACGATATGAAGATCGTCAACAATTACTTCGAGGGGCTTGCCGGTAGCATGTGGGATGCAACGCTGGCGATTCCCAATGGAGACGCCGACTATGGTGACGGTCAACCTCTGACGAAGCACTTTACCATCCGCCGTGCGCTCATCGCGTTCAACACGATGGTCAACAACAAGAGTGGATTTGAGATTGGGTACGACGGGGGAGGATTCCAGGGCAACTGGTGGAAGAAGCCTCCTCGGAACATGATTGTGGCGAACAACGTTGTGGTCGGCAACGCCGACACGCTCATCAAGATCTTCAGCCGGCCGGAGGAAACTGTGTGGGAGGGCAACTACGTGTATGCTACAGGAACTGCCGTTGTGAGTGGCACTCGGATCGATGGTGTCATTGAGAAGAACCCTAATCTCGAGCTTGTGCGAGGCATGTGGAAACCTGGTCCTAGGAGCCCCGTTCGTGACGGAGCCAGGGGCAACTATCCGTCCATACAGTATGACATTGAAGGAAACCTGCGCGGGACGACAAAGGATGCCGGCGCGTTTGAAATGACGAACAAGCCGGCAAAAAGGAAACCCCTCACAACCCGTGATGTTGGTCCGAATGCGAAGTAGGGCCGTTCGGCCCGGTCGTACGGCGTGGACTCTGCCACAAAGTCGCGAAACCACGACGCATTCTCCATAATCCACTCTTGGAGACTTTGTGTCTTTGTGGTGAAGATCTTACTTCTTTTGCACAGTTGAATACGGATGTCTACATTCGCGAAACCGCTCGACTCTGTCCTCATCAAGCCTGCAGGACCCGACTGCAATCTCGACTGCACGTACTGTTTCTACCTCGATCGGTCGAATCAGTTTCCCGGCGCAAAAGTGCATCGCATGAGCGAAGCAGTGCTCGAGGAAATGGTCAAACAGATTTTGCACCAGGGGGGGCGGCATGTGTCGTTTGGCTGGCAGGGTGGAGAGCCAACGCTGGCAGGACTTTCCTTCTTTGAGAAGGCGGTTGAGTTCCAAAGGAAGTACGGCCACGGGAAATCGGTCGGCAATGGATTGCAGACGAACGGCCTTCTGCTCGATGAGGGCTGGGCGAACTTCCTGCGTAACTACAATTTCCTCGTCGGCCTCTCCATCGATGGTCCTGAACACGTCCACGACCACTACAGGGTTCACAAAGGGGGGCAAAAATCGTGGGCGCACGTTGTTGACCGTGCCAAAATGCTGCTCGATGCCGGTGTTGAGGTCAATGCATTGACCGTCGTGAACGATTACTCGGTGCAGTTTCCGGATGAAATCTACGCGTTTCACAAGGAGCTGGGACTGAATTTCATGCAGTTCATTCCATGCGTAGAAACAGATCCTGCTCACCCGGGTCAGGCGGCATCCTTCTCGGTCTCAGCTGAAGCCTATGGAACCTTCCTCGTGCGGCTCTACGATCTCTGGCGTGCCGATTTCGACGGCTCGACGGCCACAACGTCGATCAGATTCTTTGATTCCGTCTTCCATAAGTACGTCGGGTTGAGTGCGCCTGATTGCACGTTGATGCAAACCTGCGGCGTCTATGTTGTCGTTGAACACAATGGTGACGTCTACGCGTGCGATTTCTTTGTCCAGCCCGAGTGGAAGCTTGGCAACGTAATGGACGGGCGGCTCATTGATATGCTCAACTCGGCGCATCAAACAAAGTTTGGCAACTGGAAGCAAGAACTTCCCGAGAAATGTCGCCAGTGCAAGTGGCTTCGTCCGTGCCAGGGCGGCTGCACGAAAGACAGGGTTCGGGATCCCCGCGACAATAACCTCAATCACTTCTGTGAATCGTTCATGATGTTCTTTGAACATGCAGATGCCGATCTGAAGGTACTAGCCCGTACCTGGATGGAGCAAAATGGAGTAGCGTAGACACTGTCGGTATTTGATTAGAGCCTGTCTCAAAAACCTCACGCCTGCCTGCCGGCAGGCAGGCAAAGACGCCAAGACGCCAAACGTTTTCAAACTATTAGGGTTCTTTGCGACTCTGCGGTTCCGCTTCTCAGAATCCCGCTTGGAGGCGGAATCCGGGAAGGCGGGACTTGGCGTGATCTCTTCTTTGTTTTTGAGATGAGTTCTAGTGTTGCGTCTCCGAAATATGTTTATAAGCCTCTTTTGGGAAAAACCGCGCCATTCAAGCAAACTAGAGATTATCTTGTCGATACATGAGTAAACGATTCTCCGAAACGCGGCACTTGGTCTCCACCACAAAATCATCTCGTCACCCCGAGCGCAGCATCATGGACCAGCGTTGCGCGAAGTCGAGGGGTGCGCGGCGCAGTCTTCGACTCCGTCCCGACAAGAAAAGTCGGGACTGCGCTCAGACTGACGACAGTCTCATATTGAAGCCCCGACTTATTGAAGGTATTTCCGAAACGCGACACTAGTCAAATCCTAATGAAGGAAATTTTCCCGCCAGCCAGCCCCAATTCTTTGCAAAGCCTGAAACAAGGGCTCAAATCTGCCGTAAAAAAGAATACTCATCGCATTTCCAATATCACTTCAATTCACCAATCTGAGGCACGTATGAAGAAACACGTTTGGTTTCGAATGCTCGGAATCGCGTTGCTGGCCGTGATCATGATGCAATCCGGCCTTGCAGGCGATGAGGGCTTTCGGGTTCCCGTCGAATACTACAAACTCGATAACGGGCTCAAGGTCATTCTCTCGCCTGACCACACTGCACCGACAGTCGTGGTGGCGGTGTACTACAACATTGGATTTCGCATTGAGCCGAGGAACCGGACTGGCTTTGCGCACCTCTTTGAACACATGATGTTCCAGGGCTCCGAAAATCTTGGCAAGATGGAGTTCATCCGGCTTGTCCAACGAAACGGAGGCGTGCTGAACGGATCAACCCGGTTTGATTTCACCAATTACTTTGAAGTAGTTCCCGCACACAAACTCGAAACCGCTCTGTGGGCTGAAGCGGACAGAATGAAGGGTTTGAGCATCACGCAAGAAAACCTGACGAATCAACAAGGTGTCGTAACAAATGAGGTCAAGGTCAATGTCCTGAATCAACCATACGGCGGCTTTCCCTGGCTGGACATGCCGCAGTATGCGAACACGAACTGGCACAACGCGCACAATTTCTACGGAGACTTGAAAGATCTTGCAGCTGCGACGCTGGGAGATGTACAGCAATTCTTCAAGACCTTCTATGCTCCGAACAACGCTGCAATTGCCATCGTGGGTGACTTCGATACCAAGGAAGCGCTCGCCATGGTGAAGAAGTATTTTGCGGGAATCCCTTCAGTACCTCAACCCCCGAAGCCTGACCTCTCCGAGCCGCGCCAGGAAAAGGAGAAGCGTTTCACGAAGAAAGACACGCTCGCGAATCGTCCGGCCATTGCCCTCGCGTACCATATGCCCGAACGAAAGACGCCTGAGTTCTATGCAATGGGACTTCTGGACCAGATCCTGCTTCAGGGCGAGGACAGCAAGCTGACGCAAAAACTCGTCAAGTCGAAAGGATACACTTCAGGAGTCGGTGGAGGGATCAACCTCCTCGGAAATCAGCATAACTACAACGGACCGATGCTGTGGATGGCAAATCTGATCCATGACAAGTCCGTCAGTGCAGATGAAATCGTGAGTGCATGGGATGAAGTCATTAGCGAGGTTGTGGCAAATCCTGTTGACCGTGCGACGGTCGACCGTGCCCTTGTGAAACTTCGTTCCAGCTTCTATGACGATGTGAGTGGCTTCTTTGGATTCGGCCGAGCCGATCTGCTCGCCTCCTTTGCGCTGTTCGATGATGACCCGTCACGCATTAATACACTGGAAGAACAGTTCAAAAAGGTCACTCCTGAACTGATCCAGAAAACTGCACGGGAGTATCTGCGGACAGGGAACCGCACCATTCTGATCATCGAGCCGAAGTCGGGTTCATAAGGAGAAGATGCCATGAGAACAATCGCACGCAGCATACTACTAGCAGTACTTGTGTTTTCTGCCACCGCACTGGCGCAGAAGCAGATACCTCCGGAAGGCGGAACGCCGAAGGATTTCAAACTGCCGCAGAAACAACAATTCACGCTCCCGAATGGGCTGGAAGTTACCATGGTTCCCTACGGATCAGTTCCGAAGGTGACAGTCACTGTCGTGGTCCGGAGTGGCAATATCAACGAGAAGGAAAACGAAGTATGGCTTGCGGATATTGTCGGTGATCTGATGAAGGAAGGGACGAAGTCGAGATCCGCTCAGCAGGTTGCCACGGAAGCTGCAGGGATGGGTGGTGACGTGAATATCAATGTCGGGCCTGATATGACGACGATTTCGGGAGATGTCCTGTCGGAGTTCGGTCCGAAGCTTGTCGGCCTGCTCGCAGACGTCGTCCGCAATCCGCTGTTCCCGGAATCAGAACTTGCCCGCCTCAAGAAGGACCGCATTCGCCAGCTCAGCGTCCAGAAGGCACAGCCGCAGAGCCTGGCGCTTGAGGAGTTTCGCCGCATGATGTACCCGAACCATCCGTACGGCCGGGTGTTCCCGACGCAGGAGATGCTCGAGAAGTTCACGCTGATCGATGTGCAGCATTTCTATCAGGCGAATTTCGGAGCTCAGCGAACAAGCATCAATGTCGCAGGGTCCTTCGATGCAAAAGCGATCGAAGCCGCTGTGCGGCAGGCATTCTCTTCATGGGAAAAGGGTCCGGCGATCTATACGAATGTCCCGAAGCCCGTTGCCAAGAAGTTGTTCGGACTTGTGGAACGTCCGGGTGCGCCTCAATCGACGATCTACGTGGGTATCCCGGTTCTGAATCCATTCGACAAAGACTACGTGAAAATGGCCGTGACGAATTCTTTGCTCGGTGGATCGTTTGCGTCGCGCATTACGAGTAACATCCGTGAGAAAAAGGGCTATACGTACTCGCCCTACAGCCAGGTCTCGTCGCGTTACCGGGATGCCTATTGGGTCGAGGTCGCTGACGTTGGCACAGAAGTGACAGGTGCCGCATTGAAGGAAATCCTGGGTGAGGTGAAGCGCCTTGCCTCTGAGCCGCCCCCGGCCGACGAGTTGAAAGGAATTCAGAACTATATGGCTGGGACGTTCGTGCTGCAGAATTCAACCAGGCAGGGAATCATCGGACAGCTGGTGAATCTGAAGCTGCATGGATTGCCGGATGAATATCTGACGAACTACGTCAAGAATGTGCACGCGGTGACGCCTGAGGATGTACGGCAGATAACGGCAAGGTATCTCCGTGCGGAGGATATGATCCTGACGATCGTTGGTGACAAGAAGAAGGTTGAGGAGCAGATCAAGGACTATGCTCTGCCCAAACCGGAGTCAAAGTAAGTAATGCAGATCGAGCGCATTGAATGACATGCCGTCGGGATTTGATTAATCAAATCCCGACGAAATGACAAAGCCCGCCGGGATCACCGGCGGGCTTTGTCGCTTATAAACAGTCGAGATGTTGCATGCAACGTCTCGACTGTAGTGTTCTTGCTCGGGAGCCCCGCCCGCCCTGATTGCACTTAACTGCGGTCGGGCGGGTCAGTTCCCGATCGACGTGGTGCTCAGCTCCCGAGGGACGCACAGAGTCAGCGCGGCCAGAGCCAGCCGAATGTCCCAGCCGTCACGAGCGCATAAAGAAGTCCGTCAAACGTGTTCTTGAGCGTGACAGACCAGGGCCGCTTGAACCAGATCGAATCCGACCACCCGCCGAGCGTGTAGCTTACAAATGCTGTAACACCGACGAACCGGAAAACCGAGAGGTAGTGAGCGCCAACTTCAAGTGCGCGGCCTGCAACGTAGGCGGCAAAGATAGCAACCAGAACTGAGAAGAGGAACCATTGCATGAGCTCGCCGGCCATGGAAGTGCTGCCGCCCGACCAGATCGTGAGCATAGCGTTCGGACCCTTCTTGACCTTTTGCTGGAACTCGGGAGTGCTCATGTCCTTCATTGACGCCGCACGGGGAAAGTGATATTGCCCGTCGGGGAGCTCCAGTTTGCGAAGGGCATCCGCAGCTGCATCCTCGTTCGGAAACTTCTTGTAATCGTTCGCATGGTAGCCGAACACCATATGAACAAGGGAACTGACAATGAACACAAAAACGGACGAAAGAAGAATTGGGAGCCAGAGCTCGGTAATGGCGACCATGGGACCTCCAAGAAATGAGTAAGAAGTGGTTGGAATCGATTGCCGGGGCAATTGACCCGTTATAACCTGTTCGACTTATTAAAACGAGAGCGGGGGTCTTTCGGTTCCTGTTGATTGGATTGTGCAGCGCACGTTTCCCCTCTTTTCCTTTGATACCAATTTAACAAGTTCTTGATTATCTTTCCTCATCATCCTTCAGTAGCTACCTTGCAGCACCGGCTCGTCAACACGAATTCGCCTAGGAGGATGCTGAAAAACGCAAACAACAATCACCACCAAGGCACCCCGCCCGACCGCCGGTCAGGCGGGCGGGAAAGTCACGAAGTCGTTTTTGAGGAACGGCCGATTCATTCTAAAATCATCTATTGAGAATTTTGGCCCTTCGTGTCTTTGTGACTTTGTGGTTAGAAATTTGGTTTTTCCGCACCCTGCTAGAGCCCATCTCAAGACAGAGGATAAGAATCACGCAAAGTCGCAAAGACGCAAAGCTCATCCAAAATGTCATCCTTTGCGCCTTGGCGTGAGGCTATTCGCGACGAGTTTTGATGATTCTGCACCGAAATCCCGGGCTGTTGTTTTCTTCGTTCTTCAGACCTTCAGGGAGGATCGCCATGAAACAGTACATCGGACCGGTCGGGAGGGAGCTCTTTGTGTGTGCCATTCTTCTCTCCGCCCTTTGCTTCTCCTTAGTACCTGAACTCTCCGCACAACCAGGATCCCGCACAGGTTCTCCGGCCTCATACCTGAAGGTCCGAAAGTTGTTTCTGAATCCTCCTGCAGAGTTCAGGAGTGCTCCGCTCTGGGTGTGGAATGATCAGGTCACGAAACAACAGATCGCTGAACAGCTGAAAGACTTTCGGGATCGCGGAATTGGAGGGGTCTTTATTCACCCAAGACCCGGACTCATCACCGAATACCTTTCCGACGAATGGTTCGCCCTCTGCCGCTATGCGGTCGATCAGGGTAAGAAATTTGGCATGAAGATCTGGATCTACGATGAGAATTCCTATCCTTCCGGCTTCGCGGGCGGCCACGTCCCCGCGCAAATGCCTGATGCCGTACGGAGCGGACTGAGCTTGAATCGCGTTTCTGAGCTCCCGGCCTCCTGGACAACCGAGCCGTCGGTGGTACTGCAGAAATCGTCATCCGGATTTGTCGACATTACCGCTGATCTGAAATCAAAGACACTTGGAACGGGGGACTACTGGATCTTCACAGTGGTTCACCAGATGCCTAATCCATGGTACGGAGGATTCACGTACGTCGATCTCATGCGCAGGGAGGTCACAGAGAAATTTCTCGATGTCACCATGAATGCCTACAAGCGTGCAATAGGCGATGAGTTTGGAAAAACAGTCCCTGGCGTGTTCCAGGATGAAGCGGAAATCTATCCGGCCAGTGTGCCGAATCAGCCGTCGGTGAGTTACACCCCGGCACTCTTCAAAGCGTTCCAGTCGAAGTGGGGATATGACCTTCGGCCGCACCTGCCGTCTCTCTATGAAGATGTTGGGGACTGGCAACGCGTTCGCCATAACTACTATGCCACCTTGCTCGACTTGTTCATCGATGGATGGGCGAAACCGTACTATGAGTACTGCGAGAAGAAGAATCTCGTCTTCACCGGCCACTACTGGGAGCACGAGTGGCCTCGCCCCGTCATCAATCCCGATAATCTCGCTCTTGCAGCTTACGCGCACATGCCGGGCATCGATGTTCTTATGAACGAATTTCAGATGGACACGCATGCTCAGTTTGGGAACGCGCGGGCAGTGAAGGAAATCCGGAGCGCCGCGAACCAATTCGGAAGGCTGCGCACGATGTCAGAAACGTTCGGAGCCGGCGGATGGGAAATGACGTTTTTTGATCAGAAACGGATCGCCGACTGGGAGTATGTTCTTGGCGTGAACTTCATGAATCAGCACCTGTCGTACATCACCATCAAAGGTGCGCGCAAGACCGATCATCCGCTCTCGTTTTCATATCACGAACCGTGGTGGAAGCATTACAACGTTCTGGCCGACTACTACGGACGGCTTTCTGTTGCCCTTTCGTTGGGAGAGCAGACAAATCGTATTCTTGTCATTGAGCCGACAACGACAGCGTGGATGCACTATGCTGCGAAAGGGGACCGGGCGAAGTTTCAAAACATCGAAAAGGGTTTTCAGACATTTGTGAACACGCTCGAATCGGCGCAGATCGAATATGACCTTGGGAGTGAACGGACGATACAGGAGTTTGGAAAGGTCGACGGGCAGCGGTTTGTTGTCGGCAGTCAATCGTACGATCTTGTTGTCCTTCCTCCAACATTGGAGAACCTGGATCAATCCACATTTGCACTGCTCAGTCAATACCTCGCTGCGGGAGGGAAGGTTGTTTGCTATGGTGGTCCACCGTCAGCGCTCGACGGCAGAAAGAGCGATGAGGTAGTGAAGATGACTCTCCTGCATTCGGGCAAAATGAAAGCCCCGCCGGGTGCAAGCGCCGTTTCTGCGAACTGGAGCTCCGTTTCAGATCAGGCCGACGTCTCCAAAATCAGGGAGCTTGCACCATCATCGATGCGGTTCAGATTGCCATCCCAGGGCGAATCGCTCATCTTCCATCATCGTCGCAGCTTCAAGGATTTTGACCTGGTGTTTATCGTCAATACAAGCGATAAGAGCCCTGTAAGCGGGGCGGTTGAGGCAAATGGAAGTTCGTGTGAAGAGTGGGACTGTTTCACCGGTGCGGTGAAGAGTCATCCGTTTATCACAGTCGGTGAACGGATAAGCGTCGATTTCACCATTCCGCGTGGTGGAAGTCTGCTGCTCTGCATTCAGAAGAAGCCCGGGACATCTGTGCCGAGGGCGCAGGGGGGACGGGTGACCATTCCATCGCTTGCCCGACCGGCGATACACCGGATGGACGGAAACGTTCTCACCCTCGACTACTGCGATTTGAAGATTGGTGACAAAACGGAAAAGGACCTCTATTTCTATCAAGCCCAGACGAAGATCTTCCAGCATCACGGATTGCCCGTCAATCCGTGGGATCATGCGGTCCAATACAAGAAGAACATTGTAGAGCGCGATACGTTTAGTGCAAACACAGGATTTGAGGCTGTCTTCGCGTTCACAATCAAACCAGGTGTGAAGAAAGAATCGATCCGGGCAGTTGTTGAGCGGCCTGAGTTGTATGCGGTGACGGTGAACGGTACAACGGTGCAGCCGCGGAAGAATGAGTGGTGGTTGGACAAGGCGTTTGGCGTGTTCGATGTCGGCCACGCGCTCGTAGATGGAGAAAACCGCATTGTTCTGAAATCTTCGCCTTTTACGATCCACACTGAACTGCAACCAGTTTTTATCCTTGGTGACTTCTGCCTCGAAGCGAAGGAGAAGGGCTTTGCACTTGTGCCGGCTTCGCCCCTGAATCTCGGTTCATGGGCGCTCCAGGGCTTGCCATTCTACGGCGGAGCGGTGGAATACTCCAATCAGTACCGACTCGAGACGTCAGCACTGAAGGGGCGTCGGGCTTTTGTGGGATTGAAGGACTGGAGCGGAGTTGTTGCAGAGGTGCGAGTGAATGGAAAGAAGGCTGGTGTGATCGGATTTGAGCCGTTCGAGCTCGACGTGACGAAGGTTCTCAAGCCCGGCCTGAATGACGTCTCGGTACTGGTCTACGGATCGTTGAAGAACACTCTCGGTCCGCACCACAATGATCCGCCACTTGGCCGTGCATGGCCCGGCGCCTTCCAACAAGGCGCAAAGGAGGGGTATCCTCCGGGATCGAAGTACCATGTTGTGCGGTATGGATTGATGGACGAGTTTACGCTGCAGCTGCAACAGGATTAAACCGGCAGCGTGAAGCGAAATTCTTCCATCGCATGCGTCGTGACAGTGTCGGCGGCAGTCATCCTTCACGCTTATCAAAGGATTGCGTATGACGAAAGACTCAAAGATAGGTACCAAGAAAATTTGTATCGTTGGGGCTTCAGGTAAGCTCGGGAGATACATGGTTCAGCATGCGCTAGATCGAGGGTACGATGTGGTCGGCGTCTGCCGTGAGAAGAGCGTTGGCAAGCTCGATGCGTTCAAGGGGCGCATCACACTCTTTCCCGGTCCCACGAACGATCGCGAGCTCATCAAGAAGGCGGTTGCAGATTGCGACGGTGTGCTCACCGTTCTCGTCCCGTGGGGGAGGAGCAGCTATGCAACAGGAACCGCTCAGGCCGTCCTCGATTTTGCCCGGCCGGGCGCTCGACTGATTTTTTCTTGCGGTTGGCACATCACACGCGATGGACTCGACAAGTTCTCAACCACGCTCACATTTCAGGAGCGCCTGGCTCGTTGGATAGGATCTCTCACACGAATCATAGACATCGACGATCAGATTGAGGCTTGCAGGCGCATTTTTGCCAGCGACACTCGATGGACGGTCGTGCGCGGAAGCGACCTGGAAGAGGGTGAGAGCCAGGGTCTGCCGGTCTGGAGCAGGCACGTCGGTGATCCCATTCTCGAGAGCAATATGACACGACGCATCGACTATGCCCTGTTTATGGTCGCAGCCCTCGACAACGATCAGCTGATCCACGAGGCGCCGGCAATAGTCGGCTGCCAAACGCCCTCAGCACGTGCACACGCTGGGTGTGTCGCGCAAGACGGTCACTGAGACACAAAAACGAATCGACCCGTGTAACTATGTCCCAACTTTCTACGCTGCAGAAAAAGCACACAAAGCTCGTCATCGGGCTGGTTTCCGGAACTTCCGCCGACGGCATCGACGCAGCGCTCATTCGCATCACCGGAACCGGCACTGCAACACGGATCAGGCAGCTGGCATTTGACACCTATCAGTATCCTCCCCTCCTCCGAAAGACAATACTGGACAATTCGCTTCCCGGCACCGGCAGCGTTGATCTCATCTGCGAACTTAATGTTCTCGTTGCGCATTTCTTCGCGGATGCCGCGAAGAAGGTTGCCCGGAAAGCACGCGTACAACTTTCCAAAATTGATCTCATCGGTTCACACGGTCAAACGGTCCATCATCTTCCTAACCCAAAGAAATCTTTCGGCAAGACTGTCCGGTCTGGACTTCAGATTGGCGATCCGTCAACGATAGCAGAACTCACCGGTATTACGACGGTGGGTGATTTTCGAATGGGGGATATGGCGGTTGGTGGTCAGGGGGCACCGCTCGCTCCTTACCTCGACTATCTGATGTTCCGGTCGGGGCGTAAGAATCGGATCCTTCTCAACCTTGGAGGGATCGCTAACTTCACAGCGCTGCCCAAGGGATGCGATATCACGGACGTCCTTGCGTTCGATACAGGCCCGGCAAACATGGTGATCGATGCCCTGATGAAGAAGTTCTACAAGAGGCAATACGACGCCGGCGGTCGGGTTGCGCTGCAAGGGAAGGTGAATCGATCGCTTTTGTCTGAGCTGATGAGCCATCCGTACTTTGGCATGCGTCCACCAAAGTCGACAGGGAGAGAGCTTTTTGGGTCAATGATTCAGTCGCGCATTCTGAAACATAAGGAAAGGATAAGAAGAGAAGATATCGTTGCGACAGTTGCCCGATGGACTGCGCTATCGGTGTTTGATCAGTACGAGCGCTTCATTGCGAAGCGGATGCGGGCCGATGAGGTCATCGTGAGCGGAGGGGGAGTGCACAACGATGCGATCATGATGGGATTGGCCGAGTATTTCGATCCCGTGCCGGTCAGGAAGATTGAATCTGTCGGCTTCTCATCAGATGCAAAAGAGGCGATATTGTTCGCTGTGCTCGCAAATGAAACGATAGCAGAGCGTCCCGCCAACATTCCGAGCGTAACGGGAGCGAAGCGGCCTGTCGTGCTGGGGAAGATTTGCCTGTAGAAGGATGCTGAGAAACAGAAACAATGGTCGCCACCAAGACACGAAGTCGCGAAGTGCTCTTGGACGAATGGCCAATTCTTTCAAGAATCATCAAATGATGGTTCTCACCTTCGTGGCTTGGAGACTTTGTGGCAGAAGACTTGGTTTTTCCGCAAGCTGCCGAGTCTTAGTGTCTTCGTGGTAGAAATCTGTGGTTCTTCCGCACTCTATTGGAGTCAGAAAAGGAGCATTGACAATGGACGTTCGTCTGGCACATGACAAAGCGAGCAAGGTCTATGAATACATGAAGCGTGGAAATGCGGGACTGAAACGGGAGACGGCTCACGAGGTGGACCATGATCCTGCCAGTTGGGGTATGGACATAGATGATTGGGACTGGAACGCAGGCGTGGGCTTGATTGCTATCTCCGATTACTATGAGCGAACAAAAAATCCCGAAGTGCTCGAATACCTGAAAACCTGGATCGCAAGGAACAAGCATCAGTGTGCAAAGAAAGACCATGTAAACTACCTGGCGCCGCTGGCAATCTATCCTCATATGTACCAGAGAACTACGGAACCGTACTACCGGGACATTGCGGTCGAATATGCCGATTGGGTGATGGCAAACGCAGGGAGGTCCGGCGATGGCGTTTTCTATCACGGGGCGTCTGTGTCGGGAGAAGTGTGGGCTGACACCGTGTTCATGGCACTTGTCTTTCTGTCTCGTACGGCGAAACTTACGGCGAATGCGAGCATAGCAAAGGAGGTCCTAAAACAACTGCTTGCACACCTTCAGCTTCTCCAGGATGAAAAGACCGGAGTCCTCTATCACGGATATCATTGTGTGGGGAACCATCATATGTCGGGTGCGCTGTGGACCCGGGGTAATTCGTGGGTAGTTATTGGAGCTCCCATCATTGTCGAGACTCTCCGTGACATAGCAGACGTGGATGAAGAAACCTACCAAAGATACAGGAAGCTGGTCGATGGCATGCTAAAGTACCAGGCAGAGAATGGCCTCTGGCACACCGTTATGACGAGGCCCGATTTCTATCAGGAAACGTCCGGTAGCGCAGGCACTGCTGCCGGAATCATGAAAGCGGTACGCCTGAACATGCTGGAACCCGCGAAGATGGATCGGGCACTCAAGGCCGCAGACGCAGTCACATCAATGATCAATCCCGACGGTGCAGTCGAAGGCGTATCTGGCGGCACGCCCATCATGCCGACGATTGATGCCTATGGGAAGCTGACGCGCTATCCAACGTTGTACGGTCAGGGACTGACCCTTCTGATGTTGAGTGAATACATCCATCAGCAAGGGGGGCGAGCGTAGGCAGTTCGGGGCTGAGGCTGCTTCGAAAGTCCTTCTGAGGCAAAACGTCCTGGGCGACTCGGAGCGCTTGCCCGCCTTTACAGTTCCAAACCAGCAGGCGGGAAGCGAGGAGGAGTCGAAGGACCAGTCGATCGCCTGCCTCACTAGTTCTCTAAGGTGGGCAGGAAACGCACGGTCTGTGCTCCCAACCCGCACGGCCGTCGATTGTTGGGGCCAAGATTCATGAGCCAGCTTGGGCATGATGCCTTTGTCCGAGCTCCCGAAATTTTCGGAAGGCGGGAAGACGGCTAAATCGCGCGTTAATTTCGGGGCAAGGTCGTCGATTCCGATCAGGAGGCGCATTCACGTGCCCCGAAATTCAAGCCCCAAGGGTTTCTCCTCGGCACGCGGGCTGGCGAATTACCACGAGCGATAACCTGCCCGCCTCAAAGTGCAAGAAGGCAGGCGGGAATTTCGGAAGTTCTTCCCGCTCTCTGTTCAATCTATGGGGCGGGATTCAGAAAGCGAATTTTGGCTACTTTTCCTTCTTCTGGATCCCGCCTATGAGTGAATCATTGAGCGGGACTCTTCCAAAGAGAAAGTAACTGACGCTAATGTGATCATCGAGGTTGCGTCACTGCTTTCACGAAAGGACAACGTGAGTACCACATCCACTCTTCGCATCGGCGTTCGTGCTCATGACTTCGGCTGTCTGCCAGCCGACGAACTCGCTGCACGAATTGCAGCGCACAAGATGGTTTGCGCACAACTTGCAGTCGGCAAAGCGATTGCAGGAGTCACGCTGAGACCGGGCGTTCTCAATCCAGGTCTCGCGCATGAAATCGGGCAAGCGTTTCACAGACATGGTGTCCAGATCGCGGTGCTTGGCTGTTACGTGAACCCCATTCACCCTGATCCGGAGACACGGAGGTCTCTACTGTCACTCTTCAAAGAACACCTGCGATATGCCCGCGATTTCGGCGCCGGCCTCGTGGCGCTGGAAACCGGATCTGTCGACGCTGAGTATCTACCTCATCTCGAAAACCATGGTGAGTCTGCTTTTCGGCAATCCGTTGTGAGCATCGCAGAGCTTGTTGCAGAGGCCGAGAGGTTCGGTGCTTTGGTCGGGATCGAGGGCGTAACATCGCATGTCGCGTCGACTCCCCGGAAGATGAGGCGAATGCTTGATGCGGTGGCATCGAACAATCTGCAGGTCGTGTTCGATCCTGTGAATCTGCTCTCCCTTGAGAACCATCACGAGCAGGAACGCATTATTGGGGAGTCATTTGAACTCTTTGGTGATCGGATCGCTGCTATTCATGCGAAGGACTTTGACATCCACGATGGCCAGCTCGTGTGCGTTGGTGCGGGACTCGGCAAGCTACGGTACGAGCAAGTGATCAAGTTTGCAGCTGAACAGAAACCCGGCATCAGCATTCTGTTGGAAGGCACAAACGTGAGGGAGGCTCAGGCGAGCAGGAAGTTTCTGTGTACGATTGCAGAGCAGGTGTAAGCACACCTTCAGTCGAATATCATGCCTTGGCAACCGGTAATGGACTCCCGAATATTGAACAAGTCGGAGACGTGAGATCACTTGGAGCGGTTGATCATGGGTGGCGACCGTTGAAACGAATTTCAAATGAGAATGGCGCGAAGACGATGATGAACATTGTACGAATCGGCACCGTTGTCGTGATCGGAGCGGTTGCATTGACAAGCTGCGCATGTAAGAAGAATTCGGAGAGTACTGACCGAAAGGAGACAACGCGGATTGAAGCCGGCAGCCAGCCGGGGGTCTCGGGTAACTACGTGACACCGGATTATGAGATGCGAGGCGAAGGATACGATTGGGTCGCTGTCTCTGTGAAGCAGCTCTCTGCTGATGTGATCTGGCTTTCAGTGCGGTCGAGGGCAGATCGTAAGAAACCTACCTGCACGTTTGACACGAAGGCGTACAGAACCAATGACAGTACCTTTAGCACTGTCGCCGAGGGGAAGACGGTCATCATCAAGTTCGGGGCGGAGAGCGTAACCATCGCAACTGAACGTCCGGAGGATGAAGCGGCTCTGTATTTCTTCTGCTCGGGCGGGGCGACCGTCGCCGGCACGTATAAGAAGATGGACGGACCCCTTGATGTCACGCAGGTCGACAAGACCACCTTCAGCAAAATACTAAGGCTTCAAGGCATTGGTTTTCATGTTACTTCGAAGCCCAAAGCGGGGAAGGAGGAGCTGGAGATCTATCCTTTCGGACTATCGGTGGACAACCGGTCAATCACTCAACTCATCGACGGTTCGGTTGCGGATGCAGAGATCGAAGACCTGAACTCGGATGGATTCCCGGAGGTGGTGGTCTATACTCAGTCGGGAGAAAACAAGAAAGGAAGCGTCGTCGGGTGCTCTGTCAACAACGGAAAATCGATGAGTTCCGTGCATTTTCCATCAGTCGCGGAGAATGAAAAGATAGGGAGCGGGTACAATGGCTACGACGAATTCTCTGTCGTTGAGACATATCTCAGCCAGAGGTTTCCGATCTTTGAAAACGGGAAAGAGACCGGGAGGATGCGACAAATCACCTACAAGCTGGTGGAAGGCGAAGCATCGAGAAGATTTGTCGTCGCGAACATAAACGAGTACGACAAGAACTGAGGAATCACGTTCAGTTCAGAGGTAGCGTCTGCAGAGGCCATCTCAAAAAACCCCCTGTCATTGCGAGGTCGCCGAAGGCGACCGTGGCAATCTAACACAATCACTTCCGCATTTGACAGATTGCCGGCCTGGCATCTTCTCTTCCACGGTGGGCGGGCTTCGGCAAAGGACGCCTCGCAAAGACAATTTGGCCGTTTTTGAGATGCCTTCTGGTGTCGCTCAGGAATTGAAGAACCTTGCCGACGCTATCTGCGAAACAAAAGTGTTCTCGTCGTTTCTTTTTCGACATACACAAGCGCTAATTTGGAATTCCAGAAGCGGTAGCTCCTCACGAGAGGAAGGACACCCAGGAATCGATCTTCCGTCTTCATCTCTTCAGGGGAACACATTTTTCGGGTTGCTCCGACCGGCCCGATCGAGATCTCGCCCGGCGTCGATTTTTCCTCTACCTTAGCGAAGTACCGATTACATCCTGCCGAACCGGCAAACTGCCCCTGAGTGAATGCAAGCGTAACAGGAACAGTATCCGTCTTCGCCTCGTGCAGATCCCAACGGTCAAGCGTCCACTCTTTCTCTCCGAGGAGTTCAAGCCTCGGTGGTCCCGCGGTCTCCAAGCCTGAGTTTCTCATCCCCGATTGTTCCGATTGTGGGATGGGCTCTGCGATATCCCGGGGAATACTCCGACACCCTGCAATCAGCCAGGTTCCAATTCCAAGTATGCATGTAAGAAGTACTCTCGTTCCTATCCTATGCTTAGCCATGAATTGAAGATGCCTTTCGTTGTTGATGGTTGTCGCGGTAGCTGAAAGATGCTCTGGAAGAGACATTCTTGAGACTCTTCCGACAATTTGATACCTTCAAAGGCATGGCCAAGAAGGAACCAGGATACCTCTTTTCATCAATGGATGGTGAGAATCTGAACAAATACTCCAACTACAACAAGACCCAGGCACTTCGGGTTCCTGCAGGCGCTGCCACCTTCATTCAATGGAAGCGCAGGTACTTCCGCCAAAACTTCCTGAGACACCTGACCAGAGATTCCGCGGGCCGAATCCTCGATGTCGGATGCGGATTCGGTGTCTATGTCGATGAGATGAGGAAATCAGGCTATCGCAATGTCGAAGGAGTCGACGTTAGCGAGGACCAGATAGAGTATGCGCGAACTCATTTCGGGCTGGAATGTGTGACGTGCGCCGACGCAAGGCACTACCTGAAGAAAAAGGAAAATACGTACGACGTCATCATGGCAATCGACGTGCTGGAACACCTTACCTTTGATGAACTCATTGATCTCACACGTGAACTTCATAGATCCCTCAAGCCCGGAGGCAGGCTTGTTGCCCAGGCCCCGAATGGGTATGCGTTGATGAACCACATCGTGTACTCCGACCTGACACATACGCGGGCGTTCACTCCGGAGAGCTTTGAGCAGCTCTTCCTCCTGAGTGGATTTACGAAACCGCCCTCATTCTTTGAAGCCTTCCCTCCGCAGGACGATGCGATTGGCATGACAAAGAAGCTGTTGTGGAAACTCGCGTTCCGTCCCCTCTTGTCGCTTTACTCTCTGGTTGCCGCAGGAAATGCTACCCGCCGGATATTCTCGCACAACATGATTGCTGTGGTCGAAAAATAAGCGAGTTCCCCAAGCTCAACCTTCCGGTATTCAACATCGAGCAGACGCCATTCTCGGCAGTTTGTGGTGGGCATGGATTCGTTTCTGGAATACCTCACAGATTCTTCTGTGTTGGCGGAGCAGTGTCAAAGAGGAAACGATAGAGAGGAGTCTTGTCGAGCATGGGTACAAGAAGCGCGGTTAGGACGATGCTGATGATAACGACGCGGTAGACCGTGTCCTGAATCAGTGTCGCTTCGGGGATGCCATACTGAGCTGGAAGTCCAGCGAGCACGGCAGCAGCAAGGCCTTTGGGAACCATCACTGACATTACAGACCGCTCAAACCACGGAATGCTGTTTGACACTACGGCTTTCGTGATGACCAACCGAACGGCAAAAATGAGCAACACAAGCACCGCCGGCCAGAAGAAGCTATTCAACCCCTCGAGTCGAGTCGAGATGCCCAGGTAGAGAAAGAAGAAGATTTTCACCAGGAACACGATCTCCCCGTAGAACTTCAGGTCGGTCTCGTTCAGACGCCCCCACTCGATGCCTTTGAGCATCGGCAGTCGGTTGAACCGAAAATACCGGAAGTTCGTCAGCGTCACGCCGAATGACAATGCGGTGATCGCTCCGCTGAAGCCGAAGATTTCGGCCAGGCCGTAGAGGATGAAGATGAAAGCAAAGGTGGTGAAGATCGTGTTGGGGAAACGGCGGACGCGTTCAAGGAGGAACAGCCAAACATGCCCCCCGAGGACTCCTATCAGGGTGGCGAAGAGAAAAGAAGCGAAGAGACCGCCGGCGATTTTCCCCACGGACGCGTGCGTGCTCACCAGTGCCTCGAGTACACCGTAGGTGAGGACTATGCAAAGAACGTCCGTGAATGAAGACTCGAGCACCAGGACCGTTCCAGCGGGCTCTTTGAGCTTGAGTCCGCGAACCATCGGGACCACGACTGCCGACGACGTGCCGCCGATAATCGTCCCCAGAGCTGCTCCGACCAGAAGGGAAGTCCCGAAGGCCCACACCATGACTCCCGTTGCGAGTGCAACAGTTGTCACAAACGTCACAAGCGTAATGACAAGTGTCTCAGAAGCGGAGTGAACGATCGTGGGAATCTCGAGCGACGTTCCGCCTTCAAAGAGGATAACGATCAGCGCGATCGTTGTGAATACGATGCCCACTTTTCCGAAGTCGCCAGGTGTCACGAGGCCAAAGACCGGACCGGCCAGGATGCCAAGGATCGTAAGCAGCAAGACATCAGGAATTTTGGTTCTCTCGAAGAGAGCCGTGAACATATGCGCCACGAAGACCAGGATGCCGATAATGAATATCAGAATTGTCACGGGTGAATACCTTTGCGGGAGTGAAGGAGCTTTGGTGGCTGATTTCAGTAGATCAGAGCGCTTACACAACCTGGTGAAACTTCGACAAAGTAGGAAAATTTCGAGAGGGACTCAAGGTCACTCGACAAAGCGCTCTGATGGATGGCCTTGGATTTTCGAGTGCCCGGATCAACAACTTTGCTCAACTCACACACCAGTGCAGGGGGTTCGAAATGAGGCTGAACTCAGAGGAGTAGTGGAACTTTTTTTTCGCATGAGCGACATCTGCGAAGGCGGCAAAGATGACATCTCGGCACTCCATCCTCGTTCTGGCAGCCAACATTTGCTTCTTGAGTTGCCGGAATAGCCCTTCCGTACCCCAAACCCAGCCCCCAGTTCCGTCGTGGCAGGTCTACGTTCGGTCCCCGAGGCAGAGCGACTGAGGCCATCATTCAGACCCTCACAAACGCAAATGCATAAGGGGCAACCGGCGCAGAGGCCGCTTATCGAGTTCTTCCGTCTTACCAACCACCAACAGTGAAAAGATGTTTCACTTGACAAGTATACGCCAATGGCGTATATTAGCTTATGCTCATCGTAGAGACCCCAGTGTTCACAAGACGAGTGCTCGAGACCCTGTCCGATGATGAATATCGGGAGCTACAGCATTTCTTGTCAGAACACCCGGATGCTGGCGACGTCATTCCGGGCAGCCATGGACTGCGGAAGCTGCGATGGACGATCTCAGGCAAGGGAAAGCGGGGAGGAACCAGAATCATCTATTATTGGCTGAAACGTGTAGATACAATACTGATGCTTTTTGTATTTAGGAAGAATGAACGGAGCGATCTGAGCAAAGATCAGCTCAAGATACTAAGATCAATTGCGGCGAAGGAGATACGATGAAGAAGGAAACATTTAATGAGTTAGTGACGAGTATTGAGCAGGCTGGAGCCATTGTGCGAGGCAAGAAAACTCCGAGTAGGACATTTCGTATTCAGAGGCCGAACGTTTCGGCAATTCGCCGGCACTTGGGGCTTACCCAACAGAAGTTTGCGGAGCTGCTTGGAATCAGCCCGGCGACGCTCCGGAACTGGGAACAAGGCAGAAGAAAACCCGAAGGCGCCGCCCGCGTACTTCTCTGCGTCGCGGCGAAATATCCAAGAGCGGTCCTGGATACCGTCGGAGCATGATCCGCTCTCCGCAAATCACCTCTGCTCCCTAACTACAAGACAGGTTCTGTTGAAGCACAGAAGCCCGACCGGTTCACCCGTCAGTTGTGTGACGGGCTATTGCCAATCGGGCTTCTTGTTTTGTGAAACTCCAGCCTGACACCTGCGATATCACCCGATGCCTTCAGGAGATGAAGAACTTCCTCGCGCTGCTTCCAAGTTGCTCACTCCAAGATTGCAGGTTCATCTCGGGGTGATAATAAAGACGAATCTCTTCGGATTGGGCCTCTCGCGTGCCCGGGACCCCTCGACTCACTCGCAAACAACGCTCGTTCGCTCGGGGCAGGCCCCGGCAGGAAACGTCGGGGCGCGCCCCGATAAGAAACATCGGGGTAAACAGGACACTCAGTTCTTTTCAAGTGAGATGCGAAAAACACAAAACCACCCGTTGGGTGGTTTTGGGTTTTCGAGTGCCCGGAACAGGACTTGAACCTGCACATCGTCACCGATACTAGCTCCTGAAGCTAGCGCGTCTGCCAGTTCCGCCATCCGGGCATATTTGAACTTTCAAAGCACCGGTGAATTGTCCGCAGACCTGTCCCGACGTTGTCGGTCGGGAAGCCTGTCTCTTAAGGCGCAGGCGGACATCCGGGCTTGAATTCAAGCTAAAATCCTTACTTCCAAAGAGCCAACCGTCCCTCAAACTACCTCTTTTGGCCCGCGATTGTGAGGGTTTGCCAAGATTTTGTCTTGCTGGTACACGCCAGGAACCGCTTGCGCACCAACAAGGTAATCAGATTTTCCGTGACCCGCAACAGCCAACGACTGGCAGATCGGTCACGTTTGCAGTTTGAAAAGGATGTTCCAGCTATCTGCCAGAAGGTACAGGATTGATCACACGGGGTCGTTCATCATGTGCGCAAGAAATCCCTGCTCACTTCTGGATCACTCTTGGAGGATACTCTTTGGACCTGCCATAGCGGCATGTGATGCAATTCCGCCGGAAATCTAGGCAAGAAGAAATTCACAGTCTGCTTACTTCTTGGGAAGCTCAATTCGGAATGGCACTTTCAAACTTTCCCAATGGAGGAAAGCGGTTGCCGATGTTCCTGCGAGACCGTCAAATCCGTACACTAACCACTCCATGTGTGGAGCTTTAACGGGCGCGACTGTTGCCCGGAGCGCATCTTCTTTCGGGTTGTAAGAGAAGCTTCCCCAAGCAGAACTGTTCTTGCTGAAGATGATGATCCACTCTTTTTCCCCGGGGATCATGTGGATTCCATATTTGCCCGCCGCCAGTTTATTCCCTTCAATGAGGACATCCCTGGTAAATGCTATGGTCGTGTTCTCATCGGCACCTGCCCGCCAGGGAAAAGGCTTCCCCTCCGAGTATTGATTTCCTGGAGCCATGCCATAGGGCACGAGCTCACCCCATATTTTTCTGCCCTTTACTCCAGGTCTGTTGTATTCAATCGTAACATCGGTGTCAGTTCCCAGTCTTTGCATGACGCTGGCTTTCAAGCTTGCACGGATCCGGCCGTTTTGGCCGCAAGTGGTTGAAGGCAGAATCAGCAGAAAGGACAAGATGAGAAGAAGGCTCATTTGGCTTAAGCGTATCATGGCTCCCTCCTTATGTTAGTGTTTGTTTCATTCCACCGGTCGTGTTTGACTCCAACGAGTACCTTTGTTGATCAATTCCCGAGAGATAGATTCATCCGCCGCAGCAAATCCCGAAAGCGTGGGTCTGAACGCAAATCATCCCAATCCCAGAAGACGGCAAGGCGCATGAGCGTAGATTCTCGGTTCTCATAGGCTCTCTCGAGCCAATGGAGTGCCGAATCATTCTCTCGTGCGTGCGCGAACATCCGGGCGATACGGCTTGCCGGGACATGTCTTCGTTTGGACTGCTCCACCATCACTTCTCCAGCACGCTTCATCCCCGCGCGATAGGCAACCTCGCCTCTGCCGGTTCCCAGCGCGTCAGCGAACTTGCGGTCTCCAATGGTGGTGAAATACTCTTTCGCGGCAGCCAGGGCATCGTCATACATTCCCTTCCTATAGTAAGCCCCCCAGAGTCCCAGGTAGTTGGATGCTTTATTTGGTCCCGTCGGAAGGAGCTTCTGGAAAATGGCGATGGCTTCGTCGTATCGATGCAGGTAGTTCATATGCCAGCCATAGAAGCTCTTATTAAAATCGTTCAAAGGATCCAGTTCAAGTGCGCGATGCACTTCTCGATCCCATTCCTCAGGCCGCTTCAGCGCTATGAGCAAGTCTGAGTAGAAGAAATGTGCGTCAGCGAGGTTGGGATTGATTTCAATGGCCCGTTTAAACTCTTTTTCGGCGCCGGACCAGTCCCACTGGGTAGCTGTCTTGTGATTCGCGAAGTGAACGCGTAGTTCCGCCAGACCTTCGTCCAGTTCCAGGGCTTTGGCAACAAATGCACTTGCTTTCGGAAAGGTTTCGCTGGGCGGTCGGAATCCGGCGTCAGCGCGCAGCATCCAGACGCTGGCAAGACCTGCATAGGCCAGTGCATAGTCTGGATCCTTCTCCAGCGCAAACTGGAAATAGCGCTCGGCCAAGTCCAAGTCTTCCCTTGTCTGCTTGAACCAGTGGAAACGGCCTTGCATATAGGCTTCGTACGCTTCGGGGTTGACCGACGGCGCGCTGGCCAACCGAGCCTGCTCATGGGGGGCGAGCTGCAACTGAATCTTGTGGGTGATTGCCGCCACAATCTCGTTTTGCAGTGACCGCACATCGCGCAGTTCGCGATCGTAGCGCTCGGCCCAGAGATTGTCTTCCGTCGCCGCGTTGATCAGCTGCACGGAGATCTGCACCCGGCTGCCCGAATGTAGCACCGAGCCAGTAATCAGAGCGTCCACGCCCAACTCCTGTCCGATCTGTGGTGGCGACTTGTCGGTTTTCCGGTAACGCATCACCGATGCGCGAGCAATCACTCTGCGGAAGCCGCTGAGCTTGGTCAGGTCAGTGATGAGCGCTTCATGCATCGCTTCAGCAAAGTAATCTTGCCCGGGATCGCCTGAGAGATTTGCCAGGGGCATCACGGCAAGAGAGTCCATCATCTCGATCCTCCTCTGAAAGAGAAGGAGGGTGACAGCGGCAACTATCAGAACAAAGCTCAAGCCAATCGCAGTTTTCACTCTCTTTCGGAGAAGAATTGTCGTCAGGATATAGAGCCTTGTTGCGACAGCACTTCGAAGCTTGGACTCGGGAACGATTACAACGTGATAGATTTCCACGCGTTCTTTGATGTTCTTTAACTGAGGAACCCCGAGTCTTGTTACCGGCAGGAGAATCTTGTTTTTCACCTGATCGTAAACAGCTTTCGAAATGCATACACCTCCCGGCTCCGCCATGGACTGAATTCTCGAGGCTATGTTTACGCCATCCCCGAAGACGTCATTCTGTTTGACAATAACGTCACCAATATGAACGCCTATTCGAACTTCTATCTTCTTTTCCGGGGGTTGCCCCTTGCCGTATTCCAAGAATCTTTGCTGGACCTTGATAGCAAACTTCGCTGCACTCAATGCGCTCTCAAACGTCACCAAGAACGCGTCGCCCATAGTCTTGACTACATTGCCCTCAAACTCGGCTACGCTTTCTTCCATTGTCCGGTTGTGTACCGCAAGCATCTCCAGAGCAGCAGCTTCGTTTTCCTGCATCCTCTTTGAATAATCCTTGATGTCGGAAAACATAATGGTCAGGAGGCGACGATGTCCGTCGGTCATAGGCTGGCTGGATTTCTCTGCAGGTTCGAAGCTATCCATGTCCTACCCTCGTCGCTTCAAAAGACGAAATCGTCTCTCCATTCTCGCCCTCTCTTCTCCAGTTATACCTGGTCGAGCTCGCGGCACTTGATAAACAATCCCTTCTATGACAGCCCAAATCCATCTCCAATTTCAAGATTCTTGGACGGAGATGCAAATAGAGAGAAGCCTGTCCCCCGAAAAGAGATCCTGGATATAGCTGGGAAGATTTGTACAGACATATTACCTTATCATTGGTAACAGTGCAGAGGGCTGGTCAGGATTGACCCGGGATTTTAAGCAAGGATTGCTCTGTCAGCCTCAATGAAATTCTCTTGATACAGGTGAACACAAGGGGCCGTGAATTCGAAGCAAAAAGAGATTCTCGACGCTGCTCAGAATCCACCGACCAATGGCTCCACCTTAAGCGCAAGATTTCTTACCTTGTTCCTGGATCGGTCGCCGTTGGCTAAAACATGTCGGGAGGTTTTCTCCCTGAGCTGCACCGTTTGCTGCATCCATGAAATTACAAAATCCATATACAGGGCGAACATGGATTCCATTGAACCCACTTCTGCGCACAAACACCGTGCGATGTCGGCTTGGCTTCTGAGCTTGCTCCTCACAGCAACGCTTTGTTCGCAGCCAAGGCGTGGCGAGGCGACAATGAAAGTAATGCCGGAGGAAGCAGTGGCTGGATCGTATCAAAATCTCCGTCTTACGTACACACCAGGAGTTTCTGGGATCGAAGCAGGGGGCGGAGTTCGGTTCGAACTACCGGTTGCCTATCTTGAAACCAAGCCATGTTTCTGGGAACCTCCCCAAACCAAATCGCCGGCATCGGGGGGATATGTTACCGCATCGGCTTCAAATGGTGCCACTGTCTCAATAACAATCAGCGGCCCGCGCGGGGGAATCGTCGAGTGTATTGTGAAAGATAAGCCTTTACCACCCGGTGAAAAGATCGTTATCCAATATGCCGGTCACGTGCAGAGCGTCAGCTGGAAGCTCTTGATCAGGGCACAATGGCGTCAGTCCGCTTCAGAACAGTGGCAAAAGATCAAGGAGTACCCTCAATTCAGAATTCTCCCTGAACCCCCAGCTGTCATGTTGGTGGTCACGCCGGCTGATCTTATGGTCGACGAAGAGTTCGAGCTGGCGGTTGTCCTGATGGACAAGTATGGAAACAGAGCAACAACATATGCTGGCAGCGTCAGTTTCAAGTCATCAGATCCCGCTGCCGTGGTTCCTCGAACCTACTCGTTCATCCCAGCCGACTCAGGAGTGCATGTCTTCAAAGGGCTCAAATACCGAACCACCGGCTTTCAGCGAATTGAGGTAACGGATGGCGAGCTCAAGGGCAAATGCAACTATTCTGAGGTCACACCCACCACCCCGCTCTTCAGACGCTTCTTCGGGGAAACACATTTTCACACTGGAACTGGCATGCAGACCAGAGAGTTTGCCCCCAGAGACTTTGGAGGGGATCACCGAGGGCAGTTCATTTCTGAAGAAGAAGCCTACGCATATGTAAGAGATGTCATGAGATTGGACTTTGCATCTGCTTCCGAGCATGATGCTGTACAGTTCGGAGAATCCGGCTGGAGTGAGAGCCAGCGAATTACAGATTCATTTCTTGAGTCGGGAAAATTCACGACGTTCTTTGCCTATGAGTGGACAGCTGCTCCTCAGGAGGGACATCATGTTGTGATGTACAAAGAAAGGGGGAACAAGTTGTTCAGTCGTGTTGACTACCCTACTAAGTTGGATGTTTGGAGGGCATTCGACCAGCAGAACAAACCTGTGCTCATGATACCGCACGCAATGTGGGCGCAACCCGATCATCGGATATGGGAGCACGTGAATAACAACTACAGGCGGATCGGCGAAATCTACTCCCTCTGGAACAATCGGTTTCTCCTGAAGCCGAACGACGATCTGGAAAGGTTTGAACATGGAATCGATAATCCCTGGACCTATCAGTACGCCTGGGCACGCGGGCATAGAGTGGGTGTTATCGGGTCTTCTGACAATCACACCGGGAAACCGGGTTTAAACAATTTCACCGCCTACACAGAACACACTTCCGGGCTCGCGACTGTTCTTGCGAAGCACAATAATCGCGAGGACCTCTGGGAATCATTCCAGCGGCGACGAACGTACGCGACGACCGGCACACGGATCCTTCTCGGCTTCATAAGTGACGGCCGCCAAATGGGAGACGAGTACCAGACGACGAATTCTCCGGAACTCCGGGTACGCGTCGCAGGTACCAATGTGATCGAGAGAGTCGAGATCGTCAAAGGAGATACGAGCGGCTATCGCGTAATCTGTGCTCAAATCCCCGGCCGTGACACGGTATCTTTTGGTTACGTCGACAAGGAATTCACTTCAACCTGCCTCTATTATGTGAGAGTAAAACAAGTCGATGAGTTCGGTAGGGGTGCTTGGGCATATCCAACGGGCGAAATGGCATGGTCGAGCCCCATTTGGGTAAGCCGGAAATCTGCTCAGTGATGGACCATGACCCTGGTTGCGGTCACTCACGCGGCGTCAAAAGGGTGATCCAACTCGCCTTTCACGAGCGCTGCATTCGCGCAAGACTCCTTTGCTCACTTGCCACTCAGCTGCGTCGCACATGCTGATCGGTGTGTCCACTCCCATATCCACTCTACCTTGCTTGTCCCTCGTTTTCTCGGTATATTTCACAAATTCTCAGCATTCAGAAGGGGCACGGATTTGGTGACATTTAATCATTCTAGGCTCGAAACCCTTTTCGAGAAACTGGGTGGCAAACGAATTGCCGTGGTCGGAGATCTCATGTTGGACCGCTATTTCTGGGGCTCCGTGGCCAGAATATCGCCAGAAGCCCCGGTCCCTGTCGTCGAAGTGGATTCTGAGTCAAACCGCCTGGGCGGGGCCGCAAATGTGGCAAATAACATCTCCTCGCTGGGTGGCACGCCGCTTCTCATGGGCGTCGTCGGCCAAGATGATTCGGGCCGGGCCCTTAAGACGATTGTGGCTGATAACGGATTTCCCGGGGACGGAATCCTCATCGATCCATCGAGGCCAACAACAGTCAAAACGAGGGTGATCGCTCATCACCAACATGTTGTGCGGGTCGATAGAGAGACAAAGGACGATATTCCCGCTGATATGCGGGCAAAGATCCTCGATGTCCTGAGACGGTCTGCAAGCTCGCTTGACGCAATCATCATTCAGGATTACAACAAAGGCGTGGTGACGAAGGAACTTATTCACGAGCTCGTTGAATTTGCCCGGCAGCAAAATGTCATTATCACCGTTGATCCCAAATTCAACAACTTCTTTGAATACAAAAATGTCACCGTGTTCAAGCCCAATCGCAAGGAGACCGAGGAGGCGCTCGGCGTTCGCCTCGGGGATCAGGCGAGCATCGATCGGGCCGGACGCGCACTGGTCGAGCGCCTGAAAGCAGAACATGTCCTGCTCACGCTAGGTGAACGCGGCATGTCGCTCTTCGATAGCGATGGTGCGGTGACTCATGTTCCCACCTCAGCCCGTCAAGTCGCTGATGTGTCGGGAGCAGGAGATACGGTCATCTCAACGCTCACGATGGCGCTCGCAGCCGGGGCGTCGATCAAGGAAGCCGCGATGCTCGCGAATGTCGCAGGAGGAGTCGTCTGCGGTGAGGTTGGCATTGTTCCGATTACAGTTGATGCGCTGCGACACGCGTCATTGGAGACATCGAACAAGGAAGGTGCGGAGTAATGGGCATCGTTGTCACACGAACAGAGCTCCTCGGTGTCAGGGCGCAACTCAAGAACGCCGGCAAACGCGTGGTGTTCACGAATGGTTGCTTCGATATCCTTCACCGCGGTCACGTGGATTACCTCATCAAAGCCAGAGCTCTGGGAGATGCGCTCATCGTCGGTCTCAACACGGACAACTCGGTGAGACGGTTAAAGGGTGCCGGGCGACCCGTCGTTGAAGAGGATGACCGGGCGGCCGTGCTGGCGGCTTTGAGTGCTGTCGACTATGTTTGCCTGTTTGATGAGGACACGCCGTACGAATTGATCAAATCAATCGTCCCCGACGTTCTGGTGAAAGGGGCTGATTGGTCCGTTCAGGATGTTGTTGGAAAGGATGTGGTGGAGTCGGCCGGCGGATCAGTCCAAACGATTGAGTTCCTGCCAAACCGATCCACAAGCAAGATCATTCAGAAGATCTCGGAGACCGCTGCCCGACAGTCGAAGTGATGCAGGTTCACCATCGCGGTGATCCGGTTCGACGGCGACGTCAGGATGGGTGACTTATCTCGTGCGCCGATTTTTCAAAACCACATATTACCTTGCCGTTATTGTCCTCTTTGTTGTCGTGGCGGTCCTCGGCTTCACGCAGACAAAGGTGTTTCGCTCCTATGTCCGCACCATGATGCTCGATGCAGTGAAGAACGAGCTGCACGGTGGGCTGACACTCGGCCCGATCGAAGGAAACCTCTTCACAGGATTTCACGTCGATGATGTGATTCTCAGGAAAGACGGGGAACCGGTCCTCACTGTCCAGTCCATTCATGCCCGCTACGATCCTTTCGGATTCATTACAAAGAGTGTCGCCGTTTCCAACGTTACGCTGACAAAGCCCTTCATCTCGCTGACTCGTTCCACCGCGGGCATCTGGACCATTTCGCGTTTGCTGGCAACATCGCCCGAAGATACTGTCCCTTCCTCCTGGGCGATCAACCTTAAAAGTATCACCATCATCGATGGGGCGGTACGAATCGTTGATTCCCTTGCCCTTGCCCTGCGTTCAAATGACAGCTCACGCACGCCATCGCCGGGCAGGATCGACTACGCCAACCTGCAAATCGACTCATTGAATCTTGAAGCAGGTTTGACCGTGGAGGGACGAGATCTGGGATTGGCTGTGAGGTCGTTTGTCTGCTCGGTTCCTGCATACGGTGTTCGTTTGAAGCAACTCAGGGGCGAGGCGTCGTTGACTCCCGCATTGGTGTCAGTGAAAAACCTGAGTGTCGTGACCGGCAAGTCAAGCCTGGAACTCGACGCCCGTATGGACGGGATTAATGTGACCCGCATTGAGGAACTCGCAGAGCTCGGTAAGATGCCGGTGTCGCTCCGGCTGAAAATCGAAAACCTCGATTTTGCCGAGCTTACGCAATTCATCGGCAGGCCGGTGAAGTTCCTGGAACGGTCAGTCTCTGGTGAACTGGCAGCGGAGGGGAGATTCGGAGCATTGAACGTCCAGAAACTCGCCCTGCGCACCGCGTCAACCGCGGTCCAGATTTCCGGAATGCTCACCAATCTCCACCAGCCTTCCGACCTTGAATTGGATCTGGAGAGCCTCAAGAACAAAGTTGATCCGGCTGATGTGCGTCGCTTGATGCCCACGCTTGGAATTCCGGATCTCTCACGGCTGGGTGTGATTACGTACGATCTTAAATTCAAAGGGAAGCCGACGGTGTTTGCCGTCAAGTTTGCCAGCTTCTCGAAACTCGGCGGGGTCAACACCGATGCGACCCTTGACCTGAGTGAGGGCAAATTCGTTTATGACGGGACGATCCGTACGCGGGATTTCGATCTTGCTCCCGCTACAGGTGATAGTGCGTTGAGCAGCAGTCTCAATATGTTCATCACGGCAAAGGGGCAAAGTGCAAAACTGACAGAGATGACATCTCTCGCACGGATTGAAATCGATTCCTCGTCCTTCCATCGATTACCGGTTGGACGGTCCGTGGTCGTGGTTGACGTTGCTGACAGGACGGTCCGTCCGCGTTGTTCTGTGCGGATAGGTACAAGCAGAATCGAAATCGGCGGCACCCTGCAACTCGAGCCGCACGAGATCGTTCGCTACGATGTTTCCGGACGCGTCAATTCACTGAACCTTGCAGAGCTCACGCGCCTGAAAAGATACAAGAGTGATCTCTCCTTCGATATTCAGGCGAGCGGACAACTCAGATCGTTCGACGACCTCAGCGGCAGCATCGGGATCAATCTGTTCCGCTCCACAATTGATACGGTGCAGTTTGCCGGAGGTCCGGCAACAATTCGTTTCAATACGCTCGACGCAAATCCCCAGACCATTGAAGTGCAATCTTCCATACTGGATATGTCGGCTCAGGGACGTGTCACCCCTTCGTCGCTTCTTTCGTCAATCATCCGGGGAGCGTCGCTCACAGGAGAAGCATTTCGGTATCGCATCACCCAGTTGGACTCGGTGAGGGGATCTTCGGAGGGTCAGGGTAGTAGGGGTGGTGAGCGTGCATATCCGCGGCTGGAGGGTGAATCAACGGCATATACGCTCGATCTCAGCGTCAAAGACTGCTATCCGGTCGGAGTGCTGCTCGGCAGGTACATCGATGGACAAATCTCACTGAAGGGAGAGATCCACGATGAGGCGGCAGGCGTGAGAATGTCGGGACAGGTGATTGCCCCCGAAATCCGTTATGCGGACAGCACGGTCTCGTTTGCAGCGTGGGATGGAAATGTAGCGTACGCTCTTTCCGGCCTCTCCTCTGAGCATCTTCTGAAATCAATGAAACTGGAGGTTGGCGTCAAGGCAAAGCGTTTTGACATTGAGAGTCTGGAGACCTCGAACCTGTCGGTCGAGGGGACAATGGTTGGAGATTCTGCTGCTGTTGCGGGAACGGCTGTCCTCGACTCCCTTGTGACGGTACAGTTGAAGGGGACCGGTGCCCTTTCTCCGAAGTTCTTCACGTTCCGGCTCCATCAGTTGAAAACCGATTTCCAATCTCAGGTGTTTCAATGTGACCAGCCGGTTCAGCTTCTTGTTGGGCGGGACGGGCTTCAGATCAATAATCTCTTGCTGCGGCGGGACACGGAGGAACTTCTCCTTCGCGGCATCATTGATCCGACCGGTGTCTCAGATGTCTTTGCCGACATCCGTGCTCTGAAAATCGCAAATCTGCCCAAGTTGCTGCGGCGGACCAGGCCAATCGAGTCTCTCCCAACGATGGGAGGACTTCTCAACGCGACGGGGAGCTTCAAGGGAAGCTTTGAAGATCCGCAGTTCTCTCTGAATCTCAATGCCACGGCTGTACGGTATGAGAGCCAGGATCTCGGCCGAGTTGCCATTCAGTCCTCCTATGCCGATCGGGTGCTGAACATCTATGCGCAGCTCCAGGGGCAGCGAGATAACACGTCATCGAATCCTGAGCTGCTGGTCAACGGTACCGTGCCGTACAATCTTACGCTCCGGGGCACCGATGAGAGAGTCCTTGAAGGAGAGATGAACCTCGATATACGGGCAAACAATTTCAGGCTTGAGATTCTCGATCCGTTTGTATCCGAGTTGTCCGATCTGCGTGGCACGATGAATTCCAACATGAAGTTGCGCGGAACCGTCCAGTCTCCGCTCTACGAAGGATCGCTGACGCTCCAGAATGCCCAGTTCATGTTTGAGCCGCTTGGCATTCAGTATATTGTCGATGGAAAGCTTGTCCCGAAGGGACGGCAAATCGCGCTCGAGAGTATGACGATCAAAAATATTCCCGCTGATCGGAACGACGGACGCATCTCCCTCGGGGGATCGTTCTCCCTTGAAGGTCTTCGGATCAAAGACTTCGATCTGGTGGCGAATGGCCAGCTTCTGGTCATGAAAGAGACAGGGCGCCGGCTGACGCAGGGCCTCTATGGTGACCTCTTTGCGGGAACTGATCAGGCCGGTATTCAATGGAGAGGAAGTCCGGCACGCTCGTTTGCGACCGGGAGTCTCTTCATCAAGTCTGCGAGCCTGACGCTTCCGCCGACCAGAAGATCCGAAGATACGCCCAGCAGTCGCGTAGAAGTGCAGATCGTTGATGATCGGCGCGAGAAAGATCGCCCCGTCGTGATCACGGCGCCGACGGGAGCGGCTCCAAGGACTTCCATGGTCGGCACACGAAGAACGATGGCAACTGCAGAGCAATCATCCGTGCCGGTTCAGCAATCGAAGACGTTTATCGATAATATCGTCTACAATCTTCTTGTAGAATCACAAGGCGTCACTCAACTGAGGTTTGTGTTCAACGAATTCACGAACGAACAACTTCTGGCGGAGCTTCGGGGAAGAACCGCGTTTGCAAGAGACGGAGATCAGGTTCGTCTGACGGGTGAGCTTCAGTTGGGGAGCCGGTCATACTACAATTATTTCAAGAAACTCGATGCCACGGGGAAGCTGCGGTTCACCGGCAATCCCCTCAATCCTGAGCTCGATGTCGTCGCCAGCTATGAAGGGGTTCACCGCGGAGCGAGGGACACAGTCTCGACGTCGTTCACCAGCTCTCAATCCGGTATTGGCGCCTCGCAGAAAGTGGTCGTCCGTGTCTATATCACCGGCACGAGGGAGCAGCCGAATGTCAAAATGGGCCTTGAAAGGTACGACCAGACAGGGAACGTGATCCGGGAGGAACGCGGAGATGTAGAAGGCGATGCAATGGCATTTCTTGTGACAGGCACTTTCCGTGATGAGTTGACCCAGCAGGACCGCCTCTCGCTCGCCGGAACAAGCGTCCTCGGTGGAATGGCCTCCTCAATCCTCTCCGGCCCGCTGACGGACCTGTTGAGGAAGGAGTTTGGAATAGTGCGGTCAGTGGATGTCCTGTACTACGGAGGGAGTTTCCAGGAGTCGGCCGACGTGAGGCTGACGGGTGAATTGGGCGATGCGGTGTTCAGGCTTGGAGGGCGGGTACTCAGTGACATCAACAATACGAACGTGAGCATTCAGCTCCCCATGAGCTCGCTGGTTGGATCTGAAAGCTGGCGTAACCTCGTACTTCAGGCCGAACGGACTGTCCAGGGGGTGGAAACGATCGATCAACGCCGGGAATCGAAAGGCGTGCGCCTTCTCTACCGTATCATTTTCTAGAACCCATCTCAAAAATACATAAAAGAATCACGCCAAGCCGCCAAGTCACAAAGAAATCTAAGATTCTTATAACTCTTGGCGCCTTTGCGCCTTGGCGTGAGCATTTTTTTTGGGATGGACTCTAGTGAGGTTGATAGAACACTGAAGCCACAGAGGATACGTGGCCTTCACAGATAAATATGCTGGTGCGATCTGTCCCATCAGTAATCTCAGCGTTTTTCTACATTGACAGATGAAACATCGAAGTCGGCTAGTTGTCAAATAGCTTGTATCAGGAGAAGATATATCAACACTTTCTCAGACAAAATTTTGGCGTTTCTTGCACGCTACCCGAATCAAACGTTTCGCACGAAAGAGCTGGAACGTCGCCTGAGCCTGAAGACCAAGGAAGAACACAGGCTCTTCAAGGAGGGACTGCGCGAATTGATCCAGGACGAGAAGATCAGGCGAGTTCGTGGAGGTCGATACGCTCACCTCGCGCGTCCCCAGTCTGTGACCGGGGAATTCCGGATGACGAAGCAGGGCTTCGGGACGGTCAGTGTAGAAGGTGAGGCTGAAGAGATTTTCATCGCGCCTCGCTATCGCGGCATGGCCGTTCACGGAGATACTGTCGAAGTAGCGTTGTTTGCCCAATCGACGAAGCAGGCGGAAAAGGGCCGGCTGAGGGAGGGAGAGGTCGTAAAGGTCCTCCAGCGTGGACGCGTGGACATCGTGGGGACACTCGAGCGGAGCAGGAATTTCTACATTGTCATTCCGGATGATCGGAAGATCGCCCGTGACATTTTCGTGAACCGGGAAGATCTCAACGCGGCGAAGCCAGGAGATAAAGTCGTTATCCAGATCGAATCGTGGGGCGTAGGGCATCTGAATCCTGAGGGACGCGTCGTTGAGGTGCTTGGAAGAGCGGGAGACGTCTCTGCGGAGCTCCTCTCGGTCATACGCGAATTCAGGCTTCCCATGCACTTTCCGATTGAAGTCCGGAAGGACGCAGAGGAACTGCCATCTGCGATTCCGGATTCAGAGATCCGGAGAAGACTCGACCTGCGGCGGGATCTGTGCGTGACCATTGATCCCGAAGACGCAAAGGACTTTGACGACGCCATATCCTGGAAGGAATTGCCCGACGGCTCGTTCGGGATCGGTGTTCACATCGCTGATGTTTCATACTATGTGCAGGAAGGAAGCGTGATCGACCGCGAAGCACTGAAGCGCGGAACCAGTGTGTACTTTCCAACCATGGTCGTCCCCATGATTCCCGAGCGGCTCTCCAACATTCTCTGCAGCCTGCGCCCGAACGAAGATCGGCTGACCTACTCCGTGCTGATGCGTGTGTCGCCGAAAGGAGTCGTGTCGGAGTACGAGATCAGGGAGTCGGTTATTCGGAGCAAGAGGAGGTTCACCTATGAGGAGGTTGAAGGACTCCTCGACAGAAAACCGAACGATCCTCCGGATGGCGTCGATCAGGAAATGCTTCGTGCGGTGCAGGGGATGCACTCGCTGAGCGCGGTGCTTACGAAGAAGCGAATGAAGGAGGGGAGTATAGATTTCGAAACCGCGGAGGCGAAATTCAAGTTTGATGAGGAAGGACATCCGACAGAGATCCGGAAAAAGGTCCGGCTGCGCAGCCACCGGCTTGTGGAAGAATTCATGTTGCTTGCGAATCAGACAGTGGCGCAGCATGTAGGATTGGTCAAGAAGGAAGACCATCGGCGCCCGTTTCTGTATCGTATCCATGACTCACCCGATCCCGAGCGCATTCGCGAGCTTGCCGCGTTTGTGGAACAGTTCGGGTACAAGCTGAACGTCGACGCTGGCGTTCGTTCAAAGGATCTGCAGCGGCTCCTCGATCAGGTGCGGGGGAGTGAAGTGGAGAATGTCATCAATGAAGTCGCGCTCCGTTCGATGGCGAAGGCGGTGTATTCAGAGCAGAATATCGGGCACTATGGATTAGGATTTCACTACTATTCGCACTTTACGTCGCCGATCAGGCGGTATCCCGACTTGGTCATTCATCGGCTTCTGAAGGAGTACGCACAATCACCATCGCTCCAGTGGCGGCAGGAGGTGGAACGGAGGCTGCCTGCGATCGCCAAACAATCATCGGCAATGGAGCGGAACGCAATGGAAGCCGAGCGTGCCGCCCTGAAGGTGATGCAGGTGGAGTACATGAAACGGCACGTTGGTGACGAGTTCCACGGAGTGATATCGGGTGTCATGAGGTTCGGGATCTTCGTCGAGATTACGGATCTCCTCGTGGAAGGACTTGTACACGTACGAGACCTCGACGATGATTTCTATCAGTACGATGAAAAGAAATATGCTCTCATCGGGGAAAACACAGGCAAGAGGTATCGTCTCGGCGATCCGGTGAACGTCCGGGTTCTGCGGGTGAATCCGGAAGAACGTGAAATCGACTTTGTGATCGTTGAGTCCGAAAGCACAAGGCTGCCACGGCGGAAAAAGGCCCATTGAACCCATGGAACCAGCATGCCGTCCCTGCATGTTTACAGAGAAGGGGCGAGTATTTGTGTTTTCCTCCCTTTTTTTCTAGAATGAAACGAGAATCACGAACTGTTCAAACTGAGGGGGCGTCCATGAAAAGAGTTCTGCTTGCAGGCGCGATGTTGATCGTGGCATCGGGTCTGGCGTTCAGCCAGAATTCTGTATTTGGAAAGAACAAGGTTCAGTATAAGAACTTTGACTGGCAGTACATACAGACGAATCACTTCGATATCTACTTCTCGCAGGATGGGTATGAGTTGGCGGAATTTACGGCTGATGCCGCCGAAGACGCGTACGAGTCCATCAAGAAGATCCTCCGGTACGACATCAACAATCGCATACCACTCGTTGTCTACAACTCGCACAACGAGTTTCAGCAAACGAATGTCATCGACGAGTACATGGAGGAGGGGATTGGCGGAGTCACCGAACTGTTCAAGAATCGCGTTGTCATTCCGTTTGAAGGCAACTACCGGCAATTCCGTCATGTGATCCACCATGAGCTTGTCCACGCGGTTCTGAACGACATGTTCTACGGAGGCTCAATCCAGTCGCTGATTTCGAGCCGCTCACCGTTCATGATTCCTCTCTGGATGAATGAAGGCTTCTCCGAATACGCCTCACAGAAGTGGGAAACCAATTCCGATATGTTTATCCGGGATGCAACCATTCAGAATTATCTCCCGCCGATCGAATACCTTGGCGGCTACTTCGCCTACCGGGGCGGCCAATCGGTGTTCTACTACATCGCCAACAAGTACGGCGAACAGAAGATCGGAGAGATCTTCAACAGGATGCGAAGCACGAGGAGTGTCGAGCAAGCGTTCAAGAGCACCATCGGTCTCAGTGTGAAAGAGCTCTCGGAGAGATGGCAGAAGGAGCAGAAGGTAATCTACTGGCCTGACATTGCCCGCCGCGAGGAGCCGGCTGATTTTGCACGACGGTTGACCGATCACACGAAGGACAACAACTTCTACAACACGAGCCCTTCGATTTCCCCTCAGGGAGACAAGGTTGCGTTCATAACTGACAGGAATGATTACTTTGACGTGTTCATCATGTCCGCGATCGACGGACAAATTCTCGACAAACTGGTCAGCGGTCAGCGCACGAGTGATTTTGAGGAGTTGCACCTCTTGACGCCAAGCATCGGCTGGTCGCCGGACGGAAAGAAGATTGTGTTCGCGGCAAAATCCGGTGGACGGGACGCGATCCTGATCGTCGATGCCAGCAACGGCGACACGGAGAGAATCGACCTTGATCTTGACGGGATCTACTCTGTGACATGGTCGAATGACGGCCATCTCTTATCGTTTCAGGGACAGAAGGGACCGAACTCTGATATCTACATTTATGACCTGCGCGACAAGAAGCTCACGAATCTGACAACCGACATTTTCTCGGACACCGATCCGGTGTTTTCCCCGGACGGCAAAACGATCTACTTCTGTTCGGACAGACGCGATTTCACATCGCCCGGAAAAATCCTCCCCGGTTTGAAGATGTCGCACATCGACTTCTCACAGGTTGATATCTATGCGATCGATGTTGAGTTGCGGGGAATCCGCCGGATCACCGACCTTCCGAACTCTGACGAGACGTCCCCTGTGGTTTCGCCGGACGGTAAGAAGCTGCTCTATATTTCTGACCGGAACGGGATCAACAATATCTATGAACGGAATATCGAGACGGGAATTGACCGGCCGATCACGAATTCGCTCTCCGGCATCTATCAGCTTACAATCTCGCGGGATGGGTCAAAGGTCGTTTTCTCGTCGCTGCACCAGGCAGGATTCGACGTCTTCCTGATGCGCTCGCCCCTCGAACGCAAGCTCAGCGTCGCCCAGCTTGAACCGACCGAGTTCCTGAAACGGAAGTTCGAGCTGCCGCGAACGGAGAAGCCGCATGAAGTCTTTTCAACGGCTGCGACAAAAGACACGGTTCAGATACGCGACAATGTTGTTATCGTTCCGGACACTGCGTCGGAGTCGCCACGCGTGCCGCCCGCTGCCCGGTCAGATCTCAGAAACTACGTGTTTTCTCCCGAAAGCATGCGCGACACTATTGTGGTGCCGAAGCAACTGACTCGGTTGAGCATTACGAACAACAAGGATTCAGAAGGGAACTACGTCCCACGCAAGTACAAACTGAACTTTACACCCGATCTGGTTTACGGAACTGCGGGATTCAGCACATTCTACGGCATCGAGGGATCGACGATCTTTGCGTTCAGCGATATGCTGGGGGACCACCAGATCGTCCTGCAGACGAACCTTCTTCTCGACCTCAAGAATAGCGACTATGGGCTGACATATCTCTATTTGCCGGGCCGTATCGACTATGGATTCCAGGGCTTCCACACGGCGCGATTCCTGTACCTGAATGATATGTACGGCAACTACATGCTCTATCGGTTCCGCTCGTGGTCCGTTGGAGCTGTGGCGTCCTATCCGATCGACCGGTTCAATCGTCTCGATTTCTCTGCAAACTGGCTGAATCTCTCACGGGAAAACCTCGACAATCCCGCCGAGCCATCGCAGGTCCGGTCATTCATCATGCCAGCAATCTCATACGTCAACGACAATTCCATCTGGCAGGGCGGCTGGTTCGCTCCGAACAATGGCTCCCGGTTCAACGCCACGCTCTATGGAAGCGCGAAGTTCAATGACCAATCACTCGATGTCCAGACATTGACCTTTGACTACCGAAGCTACAACAGGCTGGCGAAAGAACTGATATTCGTGTACCGCGTCGCCGGCGGGGCGAGCTACGGCACAAACCGTCAACGGTTCTTCATCGGCGGGACAGAAGGCTGGATCAACCGGCAGTTTGACCAGGGTGGTGGCATCCCGATTGTGAACGTCGAAGACTATGCGTTCCTGACTCCTGTCATGCCGGTGCGGGGATACGACTATAACGCGCTGGATGGTACACGCTTCGGTATAGCAAATCTCGAGCTCCGGTTCCCGCTCGTTCGGTACCTCATTCTTGGCGCTCTGCCAGTCGGCTTTCAGAACATGCTCGGGACGGCGTTCATCGACGTCGGCTCAGCCTGGAGTGAGACCCGCACATGGCAGGCGTATCACAGGACAGCTGAAGGCACCCGGCAGAAAGATCTGCTTGTGGGAACGGGATTGGGAACGAGGTTCTTCCTCTTCGGATTTCCCCTGAGGATCGACGTCGCGTGGAACTTCAACGGGGCATCGTTCTCGGCGCCGATCTGGTACTTCTCCCTGGGCCCCGAGTTCTGATCAGCATCGTTCTTGTTTGCGCTATGACTAGAACACAGAGTACACAGATGCTACGTGATGTCCACAGATAGAATACTTAGAAAGGGAGTTTGAACATCTGTGCAATTCAGTAGTGTCAGTGTCGTCTGCGTGCTGATCAAAGAATCTCACTAACACAGACGCCACAGATTTCCACTGACATATTGGTTATTTAGTCGGTGTAAATCGTGTAACATCAGCGTACGCAGTGTGCAATTCCAAGAGCGACATAGTGGTTCGAGGAAAAGGTCCGGCAATCTGCCGGACCTTTTTTTGTTGGTGCGATGAATAGAACACTCGCCCGACCGAACGGTCGTTCGGGCGGGCTGAAAACACAGATGCTACAGAATTCCACTGACAATATTAAATATTTGTCTGTGAAATTCTTGTGGCACCTATGTACTCTGTGTGCTATTCCAGGCGTCTCACTGGGGGGCCTTGAGGCGGATGGGTTGCGTTCCTGGAACCACACCACGGTTTAAGAGGAGCCGCTGGCCATCCTTGTTTGCAACGAACGTGCCAAATCCAGACGCAATGCTCCCAACCGGACCATACGTGCAAATGTAGATCGCACGCTTGAGGGGATAGTACGAACGATAGATGTGAGCGGGGTGCGTCGAGTAGTACTTTCCGAAAGCTTCGGGGGCCAGGCGGTACGTTGTATCCGCGACGTCGATCTGCCGAGTTTCTGCAACCTCCAACGCTTTCGCAGGGACGCGGGCCGAGTCGATCCACGAAGTTCCAACAAGTGCAATTGAAAGCGGTCTCTCAACGAGAGAACGGAGCGTCTCGAGGCTTGAGTGGGTCCGTGTGATATCCTTCCTGAGAGCGCTTCCCGAAAGAAGCCGATCCGCGACGAGCGTAGAGACATCGGACGAATCCTGATAGAGAAGCGCGATCGACCCCTTCATCCCTTTCGCCCGTGAAAGTTGTTCCCATCGTTTGATATCACCTGTAAGGATCTTCACCAGTTCACTCGTCGAGATTTCCTCGATCGGATTCTTGTGGTGGACAACGACTGCGATGCCGTCGTATGCCACGAGGATTTCATTGAAGTTGAAATCGGCAACCGCCGGGATCCGGCTTCGCTCGTCGGCAGTCAACCGGCGGGTGGTGACGATGAAGCGTGCCGTGTCGCTGAGGAGGTGTTTGACGGCATCCTCTGTGGACATCACTGTATACGACAGTTCTGCGCCGTTCTTTGCGTAGATATCTTGAAATTGCTGGACTTGTTCGATCATTGGCGGCGCAATTGACTCGGCGATTCGGACGTGCAGACGGCCGCGGGTGGTGGTTTCCGTCTTTTCCGGATTGCATCCGGAGATTGCTGCGAGGGCTGCAAGTGCGACGATGGTGTACGTTTTCATGGTGTCTCCACGATAAAAAAAGGGCATCCAAAGATACATTGGATGCCCTTGAGTTGCAACCGAACGCAAGCGTCATTCTGAACGAAGTGAAGAATCTGATTTGGTGGTCAGATTCTTCGCCCCGATTGAAAAACATCGGGGCTCAGAATGACTTTCATCTACTTAACCAGCACCATTTTCTTAGATTGGACAAAATCACCGGCAACGAGGCGGTAGAAATACACGCCCGTTGCTACCGACTGTCCAAACCTGTTCCTGCCATCCCACCGGATCGTATACCGGCCCGGATTCATGCCATTGCTGTTGATCAACTCGGCCACTTCACGCCCAAGCAGGTCGTAGATCTTGAGGTCAACCGGCACTGCGCGTGCAATGCTGAACTCAATCGTCGTTGTGGGATTGAATGGGTTCGGATAGTTCTGGCTCAGCGCAAATACGAGTGGCATTTCCTGCTTCACGTCGGTGATCGACGGCTGCAGCCTGTCGAGCTCACGAAGAACGATTGCATCGGCAAGGAGCGCAAACGTGTCACGTCGTGCAAAGTTGGTCGTTGTGCCATAGTAGGCGCTGACGGCTGCCGTGTCATTCTCGAGACGAACATGTCCAAAGAACGCCTGGCCGCCGGCAATATCCCGACCGCCGCGCAGGAACCAGTGGTTGCCAAGGTTGAGCTCAACCATATTGGATGCCCCCGTGGTCACACCAGAATTCTGGTTGATGAGCGTATCCTTGGTGATGTTGCCGCCCGTGCTGAAGACCTTGTATCGTGCGCGCGGGGCAGCTTTTGCATAGCCGCGTGGAACTGTCACTGCGACGTTGACAAGAACGGAATCTGGCTCTCCCGGTGAGGCCGCGATGGCCGGATACCACTCGAACTGAGCACGGCCGTTGAAGTAGATCGGGAGCATCCGGCGGGTCTTGCCGCGGCCGATACTATCGGCCGTATTGTTTGTTTCGACCTGCCAGTTGTTCATCTTCGTCTTGTCCCATCCGTTCAGATACAGACCGCCGAACGCGGGAGTTGAGGAGACTTCCTGCGTGGAACCGTCGTCATCGACATAGAAAATACCGCCGATGCCGTTGCCAACAACCGGGACCACAAGAACGGAATCGCGTACCGAGTTTGACACGACTTCCAGCGTGTCGCGGAATCCAGGGGTGATCCGATCAGGAACAAACGTCAGGGTGAACGTCTGCTCGCCGATGAGTGCCCGCAAGTAGAGCGGATTTGCTGTTGACGGGACGGTTCCGAGAATCTTGAAATACCGCCCGTCACGGAATCGCATGCTGCGCACGACAATCTGCGATTCACCCCGGCTGGCGACGGTGATGGACTTTTGATTCGCCTTTCCGTCGATACCTGCCGGAGCGCGGAAGCTGACGTCACCAAACCCGATAACCGCACCCTGTTGAACATTGACGCCGATAAGGGCGCCCGTCGGGACCTTGCGAATTCTGAGAAGGTCTACACGCAAGAAGGGTCCAGTGCCGCCGGCCGCATCAGTCTGGGCGTTTCGAGCAAATTCTACGGTGATCGGTCCCCCCGGTGCAAGGAAGAATGTCTTCGCGGATCCGCCGATTTGGACCCATGGAACTGAGGTAGGAACGAGATTAGAGCTAAAGAAGCCGCTGTCAGGTGGAACGCCAAACGTGTGCGTCACCTTGACGAGCGTATTTGTGTAACCGTTGGGTGACCCTTGCGGGCCGGCCCATTCCAGCAAATATCGTCCATCAGTATTGATCTTCCCTGCGACGATTTCAGGCAACTGGAATTCATACCAACACTGATGAGGCAATGTCGTCGTGCCGCCAGTGTTCACACGACTTTGAATATTTGCGTCCCTTATCGGGAAGGCAGTTCCCGCTCGTGTCGAGTTTAGCCATGAGCCGTTCGGACTTTCCCGGTATGTCGGTATTGTAGGAACAACCGGAGGCGCTGGCGCATTCCAGTGAGGTTCCGATCCTCCGATGCTCGCGTTCATGATGAAATTGTAGTTCACACCTTCGCCCATGAGAATGCTGTATGCTTTGGCTTCATTCTCATCGTTGCTTGAGATCACCATCGAATCACGGGCGGATCCTTCCTGATAAGGACCGAAGGCGACCTGGAGGTCAAAGAACCCTCCCGATTCCTTCCCGTCGCTCCCGATTGTCAAAGGCGGGATCCGAATCGCCTGACCCGTGAAATTCTTTGCAGAGAACCATGGCACCGGGGTGGTCGTGCCAAAGAACTTGATATCGGAGATCACGACTGTATCGCGGCCAAGATTATAGAGACGGAATGGCCGGATGTATTCTGTTCCGAGAGTGATCTGCCCGAATTCTTCCGGCACCCGTATTGGAGAGAAGTCCAGCGATCTTCGGCCGAATTCGAGGTCGGCTTTCTGCCTTGATCGCAGGAAACGGATAGCATCGACACGCATGAAGGTGGCCGAGAGGGCGTCAGCTCCGATGGTGATCGATGCCGCGTTCGGACCAACGCCGTCGATGTGGTGAAGCATCAGGGGGAACCATGTTCCGGGACCGCCTCCCGATCCGAGCACGTTCGAGAAGTTGCTCTGCAGATCGTACCGCATGCTATCCACGATTCCTCCCACTCCGAACTTTCTCAGATGCACGTAATAGCCCGGCCCGGCGTTTGGACTGGACATCAGGTAGTGATAGATCAGATACGGCCCCGTGGAGTCGATCTTGAACGTCCACCGTGCCGAGGAGCCGTTCGGTGATCCAGAGAGGTTTGGCGACCGACGATGTCCCGTTGCGGTTCCACCATAATCAGACGTAGAAGCATTCGTGTAGAATCCGGCAATAGTAGTTTCTACGTAGCTGGAATCCGGAGCACTGGTGGCATTTCCCTCAAAGCCGCGGACGTTATCAACCGTGACGTAATTGCTGGGATCGATGAGTGCCTGGGTGCTTCCAGTGCCGGTCAGTACGATCTTCGTCGGATTGAGGATGGCGAGATCGGTGAAGTTATGCCAGATGTACAACGTATCTCTCGTGAAGCCGGCTGTCAGTGGCTTGAAGCGTACCTGGATGGCTGTGCTGTCGCCTGCTCTCAATTGTGTTGTGAGGACATTCGACAGAACGTAGTAGTTCTTTCCAGGGTACACTGTGACAGAGTCAATTCTGTAGGCGGACTTCGTCCGGTTGTAGACTTTTATCGTAGAGTCTTTCTGCAGATTGACGGTCAGGGTGCCAAAGGCAACCGTGCTCACTGAGGGGAAATAGACGACAGAAGAAACGACCTTCGCTGTGAGCGGGAGACGCAGCGGAGTCGCCGAGAAATCGGAGTACAGCATGACCGTGTCAACCATAGCGCCAGCCGCTGCGTTTGAAACCGTATCAAGGGCTGTGAACCGAATCGCCACTCTGGCGGTGTCACCGCGGTTGACGGTGAATCCTGTCGACGTCATGATTTTGTATTTTGGATTCCGGCTGGCAAGTGCGATGCTGTCGACTCGAAGAGCGATATCCTGGAAGTTGTGGATGCGCATCAGAGTGTCGACGCTAACGCCGAGTCCGACTGTTCCGAAGTTCATCGTGCTGTTCGCGCCGTTGGTACGAAGGTAGATGGCGCGCCTGCTCGCTCCTTCGATGAGAAGCGTAATCCTGTTCCCGCTTGGAATGGGGTCGTTGGTCCACATGACCAACGTATCCCTGTGCACCGGGCTCAGGTCTTTCGGCTGGTAGATGAAGTCGATGTTTCGGTCGTACGCATCACCGTTTCGTTGCACAAAGGGCGTTGGATAGAGGCGCCGGAAGTGCTTTGTTGAAAAAGTAATGCTGTCGACCCGAACCCACACGGTGTCTACCGGATTCCAAATCGAAGTTCTCGCGGTTCGGGCGCTGTCGACAGGTACCTGCGGATCCAATCGTCCCGCAGCTGTGCCAGCGCTCGCGGCAGTAATACGCAATGTGTCCAGGTTATCGTACGTCCTTGTGCGGGTCGTGCCTGTCAGCAATCCAAACCGGATGTGTGAGATGGATCGTGCCGAGACAGGAAGCTTCAGCGGTGAGCTGCTGGCAACAGCCATATTGTGAGTAATGAAGAGTGTGTCGGGATCACGTCCGACTGCTGAACCCTGATATCTGATTTTCACTCGCTGGCTGTCTGATGGGTTGATTGTAAACGGGACCGCGGTGAGAATCGTATATTCCGGATTGCGGATGCTCATGGCCGTGACAGTGAACGAGAGGCCGCTTTGATTTCGAATTGTCAGACTGTCGATCCGGGGATGGGTGGCAAATGTGTCAACCATGGTAAATGTCGCAAGTGTAGCTCCCGTGCGGGGTGATCCGAGTACGATCCCGGAGAGTCCGGTGCCGGTGAGGTACACCTTCAAAGGATCTGTCGATCCTGAATGAGTTATCATGACACTGTCAACGATGGCTCCAACGGCGGCAGGCGAGAAAACAACCCTGACCTTAATGCTATCAAGAATGACCGCCCTGGGATCACCATCGATGGTGAAGGACGAAGTCGATGTCGTCAATGTATTGAGGTTGTAGGGCACCGTGCTCTTGACGTAGAAGCTGTCGATTTTTTGCTTTCCCGCGACGACGCTTCCGAAAGAGAGACTTGTCGGTCTGACGGACACCTGCCCGACGACCGGACTGACAACGATCAAGAGGAAAATGCCCACCAACATCAAAAGAATGCCTGGTCGTATCATCTGTCTCATCACGTGCCTCCTTTGATGAAGATGAAATGAATAGGAAACGCTGAATAGAATTAATTGCGCCGGATTATCATGTGGAGCACGTCGGATGGCTGGCCGACGAAGTTGTTTGTGATTCCGTTCGGAATGACTCGGTAATAGACATCAAGGCTGTCTGTGGCCATGAAGGCGCTTTGGAACGTTGCACTCGTGTCAGAAAAGAATGGATACCCTCTCGCGGGTTTACGGATGATCTCCAGCGGGACAAAATTCGCTATGGTGGTATCGTTGATATTTCGTGTGATGTCCCACGAGCGCAGATTTGTGCTCATGGTATCATACTCCCACGTGATCAGCAGTTGTCGCTTCCCCGTGGGTGTCACACCGATCGTCCCCTGCAGATTCTGTACTTTTGGGACTCTGGTAAAATGAGTGGGGGCCACGAGGTCTTCTGGTTCTGTGCAGCCCTCGAGGAAAAGGTACAAGAAAATGCTTAGAACGCAAACAGAAAATACGGTTGGTTTCTTCATGGAGTTTTTCAGCGAATATTGTGCGCGAAGGATTTTCAAAACCGAACTGTAAGGACGGCGTTGACGCCGTTTTTCGGATCAGGTACTATTGCCAGTGAGGTGCCACGACCAGTTTCCCGCAATCCGAAGGGTTTTTCGCCCTTGTCGTCTGAGAAGAAGACGATATCGACCACATTTGCGACCCAGAATGCAACTGTCAGTTTCAGGAAGAGATCACGCCGTTTGACGTTCTGATCCAGAAGATCCTTAGTGCTTACCATTTTTGACCAGAGTGTGTCAGCGCCGATGTAGTTCGTGGCAATCTGATACTGGGCCTTCAGCTCAGTGATGCGCTCGTTGCGCCCGATGATGTTGTTTTCAGAGAGCCCGGCCATGAGGGCGCAGGCGATTGTGCCGAGCGTGAACGCAGCACCCTTTTCCGAATGGCCGAGATACGTTTGGCCGCTGCCGGGAATGAGCACGGAGAGAACGGTGCTGACAACCCGCCGCTCTGACCACGGAGTTCCAAGAAACCCGCGGTGAGCAGTTGAGTCGGTCAGTCGCACCGTGGTATCCCGTTGAAAGGATGCGAAGGTCTGAGCTGGCGCGGTTCTGGTGGTGAGCAAGACCAGGATCAGAGTGAGGAACAGGGATGAACGAAGTCGTACGCGCATAGGGAGCTCGCAAATCCTTATTGTTGTGGTGTCAGCGATGTTACGCCATAGACGACGGCATTTGCGCCGAGGAAGAACGCTTGAATATCTGAGGGATCATTCTGATCCCATACGATTGAATACCCCTTGGAGGACAGCACGGCGACAAGTTTGTCCCGGAGAAACAGGCCCTGAAGATAGTTCCTCTTGTCCGGCATGTTTTCCATGTCATCCCGGCCTGTGGGTGGCCCGGAGAGCCGCTTCCATACCGAGTACAGTTGATTGTCGTTTGGCACCGGAATGACACGAACATCCCGTCCCAGCTTTGATCCGATGTTCTGGAGCAAAGCGACCATGAAATCGAAGTATTGGTAGTTTGAAGTGAATGCGGAATTGTCGATGAAGAGGAAGCCGCCTCGCTTGATGATATTGGCCAAGGAAGAGACCTCAACGTCGACAAAGTTTGGCTTTGACGGACCGGCAAAGAGGAAGGCGACTTTTGCGTTGAGCAGATCAGGAGAATCGGCGGGCGACACTTTGATCGACGTCCGGACCTTGAGGCTGTCACGAAGGAATCCGGCGAGCGCAGGGAGGGCGTTTGGCTTGGCATTCCAGTCCTGTTGCGTGTTCGCTCCTTCCTCCTCCTCGATTCTGTAACGGATCTGATGGAGCTCGACGAGTGTACCCCGGAGTGTGCCCGCAACGGTCCCGCCTGAGGCAGCCTTCGTGCTCGTGTCGGCCTGGGCAACTGAGATGGGCCGAAGCTTGTCCTTCTCCAGAGGAACGCGTTTGAAGAAGAATTGAAGATCGAGAAAACCGGTCGCCTCGTTGTTCTCATCATAGGCCGTAATGAAATTCTTGATCACGAGCTTGACCTTCTCGACTGACTCATGGGTCGGATCGAACACGATGAGGCCTTCGCGGCTGTCGCCCTGGAAGATGGGCCGTCCGAGATACAGTACCGTCTGGCGGACGATACCCATGCGACGCTCGAAGATCTCATCCTCCACGCCACTGCTCCCTTTGCGCTTTCGATAGTATCCTTCAATGCTCTGGTTCCGGCTTGATTTTTCCTCCCGGCCGTATCCGGAAGCAACGTCACCACGATCCGTAACGATGAACGAGAGCTCCGGGTCATAGTTCAGTTTCGAAGATGCGTAGTTGAAAATGCTCACTTTGAAGGTGGTGAATCGGTTTGGGGTGAATCCAAGTTGAGGATCGACCCAATTGGCATAGGTGAAAGGATTGGCGGACATCTCACCGTCTTTTGAATCATCAGGAAACTCAAAGTTGTTCAACTGGTAGTCAGAGAGGTACTTCACTTCGATCTTGAACGACTTCTGATCGTACACGATCGACGAACTGTCCCTGCTGATGTAGTACGAGGTATCATTTGCGAGATACAGAAGGCCGGGATCGGGTACGAGGGTGTACTCCTGACGCTCGGGCGGAAAGAACATGTAGCGGTAAGCCCGGTCGCAGCCGGAAAGCACTATCAGGACGAGCGAAAGCCCGACAAGTACGGCGAGTGCTGCGCTCAACGATCGGCGTTGGTCGTTCACGTCATCAACTCTCGGAGATTGATGGAATGCAGTCTGCGTCATCCTATTTTCTCTGAAACTCGCTGGCAACTCGTGCTTTGTTCTGGTCAATGATACTCCCTTTTGCTGTGCTGGCATAGACAACGATGTTGATGCCAAAATGAAGCTGACGGGCATTGTCGAGAGGTCCGCCCTGGGCAGGCGAAACATATCGCCACATCCCCCAGGCATGAGTATATCCCTTGCTTGAAACAACAACGGCTAGTCTGCCATTGAGGAATATTCCTTCGAGATATGGATATCGCTCAGGAATGCGCCGCGGTGTCCGCCCGTCCTGCTCAAGGGGCAGATTTGCATCATCGAGCCCCGCCGGCGGTCCATTGAAATCGTCCCAGCAGTGGAAGAGCCAGTGGTTCGGAGGAATCCGCTGGAACTCGGCGTCGTACCCAAGAGCCGCTGTAAGCATTGCGCGGACGCTCTTGTTGAAAGCCCCGTACTGGACCGCATACCCGTCATCGATGAAGAGGAATCCACCCTGGCGGAGCCACGTGCCAAGGTTTTTTGTTTCCTTTACCGTGTATTGAACCGGATACAGGTACCCCATCATAAAGACAACAGGGATGCTCAGGAGCTGCCGGTCGTCAAGTCTCACGTTTCCAGCCAGAGTGACTTTGACTTCTGTGCTGTCCTGTGCGTACCGTTGCAGTGCTTCCATGGCCCGCGGGAAGACATTCCATCCTTCTTCACCATTTGGTTCGGAGCGTGTTGATCTCCAGCGCAGCTGATAGAAGTTGATGAATCCTTTTATCTTTTTCTTATTTGTTGGGCTCGTCTCGATAAACCCTTCAAAACGGTCGAACAGGTTTTCGGCACCCACGAGTTCGTTGCGCATCGATTGGAGACCCGTTCCGCCTGTGCGGACGTTTGAGAGCTCCTCATTCAGTTCCGGCGAGAAATCGACGCCGGCGGTCTGTCCCTCTCCCCAGCCGAGCCGGCCACCAACGCCAAGACTCCGTCCGAAGGCAACAGCCCCTCCCGGAATGCCCCAGCTTGCCTCTCCTGCGCCGGCCCCCGTCATCGCTCCGTAGAAGATGCTTCCTTCGACGCGATTCGTACGGTCGGTCGTGGTGCGAGTGGTCGGAGTTGTCTCAGTGCGCGTCACAGGTGTCGTTTCAAACTTGATCTCGCGCGGTGTGAAGGACTGTGCGTACGACGGTACCTTGGAAACCGAGAATGCCTTGGCCAGCTTCGGGGCGCGCAGTTCGAATTTCACAGGCGGTTGCACAAGATCATATTCCTCCCGCCCGACACTGACGGAGACCTCCGTCGGCGGTCGTTCGGTCGCGACATGATACACCGACGTAACGATCAGATGGAACAGCGCCGCCAGAAGGAAGGCGATTCCAAAGTACTTCTGGTACGCGCGTTTCCACTGCCCGAGCCGACGGTCACCGCCATTGTTGTTCGTTGCTGCCATGCGTACCGCTCTTGCCTCAAAAACCAAACCTATGACTTTGTTAGAAGCGTCACACAGAGATCCAAAGAGGAAGACCTCTCTATGGAACTCGTACCAGTACTTTTAGGATCTCTGTGTACCACTGTGTCCCCAAACAAAGCATTACACAGAGATCCACAGAGAACCACTTTCCTTGAGAAAGCGCAGACGCTCAAATGAGATCCACAGAGAATAACACCTTTGTGGACCTCGTACCAGTACTTTTAGGCTCTCTGTGTACCTCTGCGTCCCCAAACAAAGCATTACACAGAGATCCACAGAGAACCACTTTCCTTGAGAAAGCGCAGACGCTCAGATGAGATCCACAGAGAATAACACCTTTGTGGATCTCGTACCAGTACTATCAGGCTCTCTGTGTACCTCTGTGTCCCCAAACAGAGCATTACACAGAGATCCACAGAGAACCATTTTCCTTGAGAAAGCGCAGACGCTCAGATGAGATCCACAGAGAACAACACCTTTGTGGATCTCGTACCAGTACTATCAGGCTCTCTGTGTACCTCTGTGTCCCCAAACAAGGCGTCACATAGAGGTCGATTTCACTTCCCGGCTTCGATCCACCGTTTATGCATCTCAGCGAAGAACACAGCGGTGCGCGCTGCCTCAACTTCTTTCCAATCGGCAATGATCTCATCAAAGAGGGCGAGCGCCTTCTTTCGTTCTCCCATCTGTTCGTATGCCGATGCGATGTTCGTCTTACAGCCGTACACGATCTCGGTGTTGGGATATTTGTTCATGACCTTCATCAGCTCTTCGATGGCGACATCCCAGTTCTTCGCATCAAAGAACGCCATCGCTGATTCATATGCTTTGTATGCCTCTACCTGACTCAGATCTTTGATGAGAAGGTTTGCTTCCTCGAGACGTGGTTCGTTTGGGAACAGCCGCACAAAATCCTGGTATGCTACGAGCGCCGAGTCATACGACTTCTGATTGTAGTAGTAGTCCCCGAGCGTGAATTGAGCGTCCGCGGCGAGCTTCGTCGCAGGGAATTTCTTCGCGAGTTCGCGGAATGCCTCGAGCATGCGCGTGTTCTGTTGGAGTTGGTAATAACACCACCCCTCGTTGTACATTGCCAGCGCCGCATTCTCATTTTGTGGATGCTTTTTATAGAGAATCTGATACTCTTTCGCCGCTTCCTCGAAGCGTGAGGTGTTGAAATATGCCTCTCCGATCTGCAATTGCGCGTCGGCTGCCCGTTTCGAGGCAGGGAATTCCGTCAAGAAGTCACGGAGCAACTTCATCGAAGAATCCGCTTTGCCGGTGTGGTAGAGCGAAAATGCATAGAAATAGCTGGCATTCTCTCTGAATTTGCTCTTCGGGAATCGTTGCAGATGACTTTCGAAGGCGTCGAGACTGCTCTTGAAATCGCTGTTGTTGTAGTAGATCAGTGCAAGCTGGTAGAAAACCTCTTCCAGATAGGTATTTGTGGGATACTTCTCGCCTGCCTCTTTGAGCGTAGCAATCGCCTTGTCGTGTTGCTGAAGGTTCCCATAGCTGTTGCTCATGGCCACATAGGAGCGGACGACGGAGAACTCATCGCGGTCCGGCAATGCAAACACTTGCTTTGCCGTCTCGATCGCTTTCTGGTAGTCTCCCGACCGGTATTGGAATTCGCAGAGCATGCCGAGGTATTTGCTCTTTTCAAAGTCCGTTCCGGCGCTCGTGACGAGCTCAGAAAGCAGTTGTGCACCTTCCTTTTTCTTTTCCAGGTTCAGGTAACTGAATGCGAGCTTCTCCTTGGCCTGAGGAACGAGCGCGGGGAAGACCTGCTGAAAGACGCCTGAAGCGATGCATGACTGAAGATCCGCGGCGGCTTCCTTGTACTTCTGGCTCTCAAATTGAAGGAGTCCGCGTCCGTAGAGCGCCTGCACTCTGGTGTTCTCGGTCTGTCTCTTATCGTGAATGACAGAGTCGAACTCGACGACCGCAAGATCGAATTTCTGTTGCGCGGTGAGGAGCTCGGACCGGGCGAGACGTACAAACGCGGTGTAGTCGGCCGAGTCGCGCTTGGCGGCGCGGAATGCCCTGTCGAGAAACTGCGCGGCGTCATCGTATCGCTGCTGAGCAGTAAGGGCCCGGGTGACACGTGCAAACGTGTACGGATAGTACGGCGAGGTCGAGTCAACGAGTGCCAGATGCTCAATTGATTTCTCGTGATGCCCGAGGCTGTAATGGCTCAGGCCCAGGAGGTAGTGAATCTCGCTCAGGTCCGTCGAAACCTGTGTCGCAGAGACGAGCGCTTCAAGTGATTCCACGGCCTTTTCGTAGTTCTTTTCATCGAAATAGCTCTTACCCGTCTGGATGCGTGCGAGGAGTGCTTCGTTCGACCCAGGAGCGTCATCGACGACTTGCGCGAAGAGCTCCCGTGCCTGCGCAAATCGTCCAAGGCCGATGTTGGCCAGAGCTTTGTACATTCTGACCTTTGTTGCGTAGTCGTTCTCCGGGAACAGAGTCAGCATCGTGTCAGCTGTAGCCAGAGTGCTCTTATAATCACGCGAGCTGTAAAAGTTGCTGATGGCGAGGAAATACGCCTGGGTCAGCGGGAATTTTATCGCGTCTGCTTGCGGGCCGTATGCCTTTGCGTAGAAAACATACTCCTGCGCCGACTTGAGATACGACTTCTCTTCTTGATACGTTTTCGCAATTTTGTACTGAAGCTTCGCCTGCAACGGCTTGTTATTGAAGTTCTCGTCGATCGCGCTTCGGTAGACGTGAATTCCCTCTTCGAATCCCTTCACCTCCGTAGTGTACTCAGCCATCTTGATGTACGTTGCCTCAACGAGGGTTGGCATAAGGGCGAATGCTGCAATCACCTTGCGGTACGCCTGCATCGCCTCATCATACTTGCCTTGTTGCCGATAGACGTCGGCGATTCGCACCTGGGCCTTAGCCACAAGCTCCAGCGTGTTCGCATCCGTGTCCCGCCCTGCCTGGGCTTCAAACAAGCGCTGGTCTTTGACAGCTTTCAGTTCGATGTTTTGCCACTCCGTAGCCGCAAATGACTCCGGCCGGTACCGGGCAATGACATCTTCGAATCCCGCCTGGGCCTTGTCCCACTGCTTTTCGTCGAAGTAGTTCTGAGCGAGCTGGTACCGGGCACGTGCATCGAGGTCGTGTTTGGGATATGTCATCGCCAGCGTTTGAAACGCCGCATTTGAACTGTCCATCATGCCGAGTTCGCGGTACGCCCATCCAATGTCGTACCATGCTCGGGGTACCCGATCGTCAAGAGGATGTCTCTCAATCAGGAGTTTAGCCTCTTCGATTGCGCTCCGGAAATCCTTGTCTGCGAAGAACATCTCGTAGATTTGTACCTGGGCGAGTGCAGAAAGCCGTGGTGAATCTGTCCGTCCTTCGACAATCCTGTAGTTCTTGATACTCTCTGCTTTCGAGCCAAGATTGCGGAGTGCATTTCCCTTCTGGTAGAAGGCCGCTGTCCGGACGCCCACGATAAGCTCATTACCAAGGAGTGCCACCCTGATGCTGTCTGCATCGAGAAACTTGCTTTCCGTATTGATGATCCAGTCGTACTGCTCGATCGCGCGCTTGTAGTCGCGCGAAGCATAGTAATCCTGCCCGCTCTTGAAATGCGATTGCATCTCCTGTGGCGTCGGGATGAAGAACGCCGCGACAGCAGCTGCGAGGATGGCAATGATGATGGTCTTTGCGTCCATTTCCTGCTCTGTGTCGGGGCTGTGCCAAAAGAGCACATGTCATTCTGAGCGAAGCGCCTGCCCGCCTCATGAGATACAGGAAGGCAGGCGGGAAGAATCTGCATTATTGTTCAGATTCTTCGTCCTGACTGAGAATCGTCAGGACTCAGAATGACCTCTGGAACAGCCCCGGATTGGAAACATCGGTGATTGTGCCGACCGCTGTCGAGCACGGCAGACGATGCCTGGCTCGGGTTCTCCTAGTATCCTTCCACGGTGACGTCAGGACTTTTTTACCCGCCGGGCATCTTGGCGGGGGTCCTGAGGTCCAGAAACGGATAGGCGTCTCCTGATCCCCGATACTCTAGAATCCCGCGTAGATCGACAAATAGATCAACGACTCTCTCCGTTCGCGGTACCGGAGATCGAGTTGTCGTGGAAACTCCCTGCTCGTCAACTTATAGCCCATGTCGATAACCACGTTGTAACCACCGTAGGCTGATTTGTTCGCCAGCGAGATGGCGACCGTTGTCCGGTTTTCATCACGCTCGGGGTACCGCAGATCTTTGATCTGATAGTTAAACGTATTGCCAGTACCTGGGACAGTGAATCCCTGAAGTCCGAAGCGCAGGTCTGTACGGTCGGTCAGCCGGTAGTCGATCCGGAAAATGGGAATCACTTCCTGCTGGTGCGTCTTCACGGCGTTCTCATCGATGGTGCCATTCGGTGATCGGAATTGCTCGCGCTGCAGGATCTTCTGTGTCCGTACCTTGAACTGAGGAATAAGCTGCAGGCGCCCGTTGAAGAACTTGATGCTGTACTCGATCTTGTTGACAATGCCGAGCTTGATGATGTGGCCATCGGTCTGTTCGTCGGGATTGATGTACTTTCCCTTGCTGTCACGGATTCCGTCGCCGATCGCAAACTGATTATTGTACTCGTATTTGAAGTTGTTCTCGATCTTGAGGTCCGGCACCTGCGTGTAGATCGACCCGAAGTAGAGCTGATTGACGAAGCTGTTCTTATACTCCAGAGGGTCAAAGACGTAATCAGGGATCGCGGCATTGATCGTGAGTGCATTGATGAACTGGTATCCATTGTTCGCAATGTTGTCCTTCACTCTCTTCATCACATAGAGCATGTTGATGCCGCCAAACTTTGGCGTGCTTGCCTCGTACGACCATCGCATGTAGTCGTTGTGGTTCTTTCCGCCCCGGGCAGTGGCAAGCTCACGGATAGTTCCGAACCGAAAATTCATGGACCGGATGATCTCGAAGCTTCCGAAGAGATGATAGCCGTCAAGGTCCGGATTGTAGGCATAATCCGGCAAAACATCGTTCTCCTGCTCGTCAATGACGCCGTTGTTGTTCCAGTCGTCGCCATAGTTGAAGAAAGGAGGATCTGTGTAGTAGGTCAAAAAGTCCTGCACATAGTCGGGAATACCGTCGGAGTTTTTGTCATCGTCAGGGATGCCGTCGCGGTCCTTGTCGCGGCCCGGGAAGATACCAGCGTCGGGACGACGGATAATATCTCCCAGTCCTACAAGCTCATTCGTGTTTTGGCGGTAGCCGAGGAGAAACGGATCGCCGAAGCCGGGATAGCCGAGACGGTAGTTGTAGTTGATGACGTCGCCGTTACGGATATCGGGTGTGGCGCGCACATTATAGTGATAGAACCCGTCCTCCCAGCGGTCATTGTCGTCATTGTCATCAACCAGCGAGAATGCTGCCCCTCCGGCCTGACCTGGAATGTACTGGCCCGGGAGGCTGCTGAGCGGCGACATCTCAAGCGACGGATCGGCCCCAAGAAAATCGGGTGCTGTGGGCGTGTTCTGGCTTCCGAAGTAGCTGTTATCCATCGTGTAGAGGTTCAACATTGTCGTGTACTTGGGCTCGATGTTGTACCGCTCCGCCCCGATGGTCAGGCGGCCAATCTTCTTTGTTCCTCGTATGAAGAATCCGCGTCCCACATCTTCAAACATCGCACCCTGACCGATGGGATACTTCATGAACTCAAGACTTCGGACCATTTCGCCTTCGATATTGAATCCCTGCCAGTTGAACTTGAAGTTCAGTCCGTAGACAGCAAGTCCTGACACCAGTCCGTACGAAAACGTCACGACGCGTTTGTTGGAGCCGTCCTTCACATTTCCTTCTGCGCGGACAACGTTCCGAAACGTTGTTGGAACAGCAAGGGGGGAGCCTACAATGCTGTCCGCGTGCGAACGGAATGCCGTATTCTGATAATCGGAGAGGTTGTTGATCCAGTCATGGCCGGCGTCGACGCGATAGTCGTTCGCCAGTATCACGGAAAACTCGACGGATGTGACGCCCGCCGGAATGACGTATGCGTACGTCATATTGTAGTCGAGATCGAGCCGGTCGGACTGCAGCTGTACGGGGTAGGTCGGCATAGGAGCGACGCCGGACCGTGCACTGTAATGAACATATTCCGTCTGGCTTACGGTGTCTCGCTGAGGATATGTCGCAACATAGAACGGTTGAAAATCGCGAATCACCCAGTACTGGATGGGGAACCTGAGGTCAACCTTCTGTGGGTCTGGCACTCTGCCATTGATGTTTATCATCGGCATCGCCTTCCCGTTGACCACGATCTGGGGAGTGCTGAAGATAAGCGGACCAGAGTTATCACCGGGAGAATCGTCGTGCACCCGAACGAAAATGACTCGCGGAACCGCATTTGCCGGCACACCACGCACCGAGATGTCTTTGCTGTCAAGAGAGCTCCGGCGCTGATGCTGATTCACATACGTCGCACCGATCGTGAGGATGTCGCCGATGTCCGTTTCGAAGTGCCCGCCGAGGAGGTAGGTGATCCACTCATGCGTGCGGCGGATCTGCTGGCCGGTGAGAATGATCTCGGGATTAATACGGATAGGATCGGAAACGCGTGAAGCAAGAACGGTTGCGCGATACTTCGTTGTTGCAGCATCCCAGCGAATACCATTGAACCTGGCTCTGTCGAGGGTGAGAGAGGTGAATTTCGTTCTGATCGCATCGCCGATCATCAGCCGGCTCGTCAATCCACTATAACTGTCGTTGAGAATGACAAGGTTCGAGAAATACGAGCTGTAGAACCGGGACTTACTGAGGCTGCTGATGGGGATATCGAGAAGTTCGAAATTTGCCGGCCGCTGTTGTTCCGTCAGACCGAAGATTGTGACACCGTCCACGAGGAAATTGCCATAGTTGTCATAGAACTTCCGGCGCTGCAGGACCGTGCTGTAGTTTTCGTAGTTTCTCCCGGAGTAGTTGAGGTACGTACCTTTGTCGCGGTCGCTGGCAATGAATTGGGCAAAGGTCCTGTCAGGGAGCCACACAGCGGAGGAGAGCAGTGCGAACAGGAACAGGGAGCGCAGTCTCATAAGTTTTCGCTTCGATGGGTGATGGTTCAAAATGTATATCGCAGCGTCAGGTGATGCGTTCCGTCAACGGAGAGCAGCTGCGTCTGGTACGCGTACGCGTAATCAAGCACGATGTCGGCGACCCGGATGCCGAGACCACCATTGATGTCGAGCTGGTGCGCCGAGGCTTCCATACCGCCTGCGCCGGCACGTACGGTAAATTCTATTGCCTGATCGAACACGGAGGTTTTCATCGCTGCGAGTTCAGCGCCAATGCCAAACCGCCGAGATTGCCCGGCGACGGTGTAGTGGGCCGTCACGGCATAGTCGTACACCCTTGAGATGTAGGTTGCTCCCAGCGACATCCGGAGATCGAGGGCCCCGTCGCCCGATCCGTTCTGAGCAATCGAGGGGCGGGTGATGTCGCCAAAGAACAAGCCAACCTGAAGGTCGTTGTCAGGGAAGATATTACGGATCTGTGTGAGGGCTCCGACGTCAAACGAAAGCGTGGTCTTGGAAATCGGATCTTCTGGAACTGCCAGAATACCTGCTGGGGCAGGAGCCGACCAGTAGAGGAGCTTCGCGCTTCCGCCGACGGAGAGGAAGTCGAAAATCTGCTGCGCATATGACCCGATCAGCTCGTTCTCCTTCCAGAGATTCGATGAGAACGCCTTCACGCCGATGCCGAGATTGCCCGCGAAGCCAAGGTTCGCGACGGCCGAGCCGCTCACGTAGAACAGCTTGTCGTCCGAGATCCCTGGGAAGAGTCTCGTATACGACGTTGAGATCGAGAGTGAATGCATCGGCCCGATGGCTGCGGGATTGTAGAATACCACATTCGGATCGTCTGTGAAACTGATCAGCGATCCGCCGAGTGTCACAGCCCGGGCACTATTGGGGAGTTTCGAAAATCCTCCGCCGTGAGCCCTCGCACCAAGTACAAGAACGAGGGAAATCAGAATTCCTGTTCGTACGTTCATACGGTCGTATCAATAAGCAATGGAAACGGTTTTTGTGACGACGGCGGGCGAGAGCCCGTCAACGTCGACCTTTATTTGATAGATATAGAGACCTGGCGGGAGTACGCGACCGTTGTCGCCGCGTCCATCCCACACGATAGCTTTCTGTTCCACAAATGCCTGTGCCGTTGTTCGTGTATCGAGAACGGTGCGCACAAGACGTCCCGAAATATCAAAGACCTTGATCGAAACAGGTCGCTCGACAACAAGATTCGAAACGAAGAAGCTGAAATGAGTCTGGTCGTTGCGACCGTCGCCGTTCGGCGTGAAGGGGTTGGGATCTGCCTTCGCTCCGACGATCACTTGTTCCGGTACTCCCAACGCGTTCAATGTCCACCCTGCGCCACTGCTCGTCGTGAGCGCATCGACACGCTGAGGATTGGAGGAATTCCTCTTCGAAATCAGTTGAGAAGGGATCGAGGTTTGATCCAGGAACGGCGTGAAGCGGAAATGAACGTTGATTGTCGCACTGAAGTTGACCGTTGTGCCGAAGCCGACAATGATCTGACCTGACTTGAACTTCACGTCAAAGGGGATGTTGAGTTCGTTCACTTTCACAGCGAGGACCACAAGCGGGATGTCCGTGAACAACACGAGCGTGTCCACTCCCGTGCTTCGGGCATCGGCCTGTATTGTGACCTGGTAATCGAACTCGCTCTCTTTAAGAATCTGGGCGGTTTGTGGCAGCACGCGTGCGCTGGCGCTTCGTGCAACGAGGAGGGTATCTGCCGTGATGGAGACCTCGTCGAGTCGGGGAGTCTCTACAGACGATGTGTACAGGTTCGCGCGATATTGCATGTACCTTCTCGGCTCGTACACATTGAAGAGGGAATTCGGTGTGGAGACCTCGTTGCTCCACTCGCTCCACGACGGACCGACGGCTGGTGTGTCTCCTGTCCGAACCTGAAGCCGTACAGCAGTGCCGGGAGGAGTGTTCGCCTTCCATGAAGCGCGTCCCCAGTTGACAGGGATCTGTGCATCTCGCACGCGGGACGTGAACGTTCCCTGTTGCAGGTATCCGACACCGTACACTTCGATTTCGCCAAACGTCGTTGAAAACGGATTGGTGAGCGACGGATCCTGCTTTTCGATCCTGAAAATGACATAGCGTGCGGTCTCGGGTTCGAAGAAATCGTCAGTGTTTGCACGATCGTTTTCAGCCACCTGCTTTACTTTCTTGAATGTCACGGTGTCGAGACCGGTGTAGATGGAGTACCCGCGGACCCGGAAGTTGACGCTGTTGGCCGGAAAGACTCTCGAAACGACCCTGTTCACGACGCGATTCGCCTGTAGGTCGAGACGAAAGTAAGATCCTTCTTGTCCCGGCAGAAGTTCGAAGAACGATGTCGCGGACACTTTGCCGTCGATCACTGTTCGGGGATTCCATGCCGTTGGGTGAGTCGATATCTTGTTCGGATCAGCGTTTGAATACCGAACGACGACGTCTTTTTCCAGCGCAAGATTTGTGTTCGTCCCTGTCTGGAGAATCACTTTTCCAGGCACTGTGAACAGGTCGACATCCCGCGTCCCGGCGGTGTCCTGGACGAGAGTAAACGTCGAGTCGAAGAATACCAACTGGGCATGAAGGGAGATGCCGGCCATCGCCAGCAGGAGGAACGTTGCGAGAGTACGAAGGCGGTAGTTCATATGTTGTGTCGTTCTGCGTGTCCGTGACAGTGTGGCGTTGCCGCCGGGTGGATCATGAGCTCTTCCCGGTGACTTCTTCGACGATCTTCTTGTCCTGGTCCAACAACGGGGCGAGGCTGTACCGCGTGATATTGGCCAGGTGGAGCTCGTCGATAATATTGACCATGGTGGAATACTTGCTTTTCCGGTCGACCTTCACCAGCGTGATCATGTTAGGATTCGTGTTGACCCGTTCCTTGAGGAATCCGCGAAGGGCATCGGCGGTGAGCTGACGGGGAGACTCCGTCCCCATGTTCCAAAAGATTTCTCCGCTTTCCATGATGCGCAGGAGAAGGAGGCTCGATTCCGTCACCTCGCTCTTTGTCTCGCTGGGGGGGAGGGTAATCTCCATCACCTGCGGGAGACTGAACGTTGTGGTTAGCATGAAAAAGGTGAGGAGCAGAAACGCGATGTCCACGAGCGGTGTCATGTCCAAACGAACGCCAATGCGTCGTTTCTTTTTCCGCTTTCCTTTCTTGCCGTGGTCGCGGCCTCCTCCAATGTCAACAGCACCCATGATCTAGTCCTTCGTCTCAAGTTGTGTGACGAGCTCGAACCGAGCGATATTCGCTTTTTGAAGGGCGTTCATCACATCTTCCGCCGGTCCGTACATCGAATCCTTATCGCCCCTGATGACGGTTCGCAGCCTCGGATTCGCGCTGCGCGCCTGTTGCGCGAGAGGAACAAGCTCTTCAATGGAAATGGGAATCGCGGGTTTCAGTTTGTTCTGCTCCCCGAACAGCTGCGCGCGCAACTGCTGTGAATCGACTCCAAAGTACAGTTTCCCGTCAGGGCTGAAAGTGATGGTCATGACATCCGATTCCGGAATCTTGTACCTGGCATGCGATTCCGGCAGGATGATCTGAGCCTCTTCAACCGGCTTGAACTTCGTGGTGAGCATGAAAAACGTGAGGAGCAGGAACGCAATATCGACAAGCGGCGTCATGTCGAGGCTTATTCCAACTCGTTTCTTCTTGAACTTTGGCATCTCGGCGCAAGCTCCTACTTCGTCTCTTCTTCGCTGGAGATGATCTCAACGATTTCAAACGCCGCTTCGTCGAGCATGAACGTCATGTTGTCAACCTTGTTCACAAACACGTTGTACGCGACAATTGCTGTGATTGCGGCGAACAGCCCGCCTGCTGTATTCACGAGAGCTTCGGAGATGCCAAGCGAGAGCTGGACAGCATCTGGTGCTCCTGTCGCGGCAAGGGCGGTGAACGCACGAATCATGCCGATCGTCGTTCCGAACAATCCCACCATGGTGGCAATCGAAGCGATAGTGGAAATCGCGATGAGGTTCTTCTCAAGTACCGGGGTTTCCAGGGCTGTCGCTTCTTCAATCATCCGCTTGACTTCTGTAACCTGTTTTTCGATGGACATTCCGCGCCGCTTCACGACCAGATACCGTTCAAGGCCCGCAAGAAGCACGTTTGCACAGGCACCTTGCTGTTTCTTGCAGAGGTCGATCGCTTCCTCGAACTTCGCGTTCTGTGTAGCCTGCACGACGTCGCGGAGGAACTTCTGAAGTGATCCCTTCCCTTCCGCCCTCCGGAGAGAGAGGGTGCGTTCGATGATGAAGGTGATCACCATCATCGAGAGGGCGAGGAGAAGAATTACGATGAGCCCTCCATCCTGGACAAACTTCGGAAGCAGGAAGTAGTAGATGACGGCCGAAATGGCGAGTGTGAGAACGAGGAGGACTGATGTGAAGACGGACTGTTTCATACTGAGCGGCTCCGTATGTCTGAATGTGTTTGCAACAAAGGAGGCAAGGGTTGCACGCACCGGGACAATGCTGACATTTCAGGATTGGGCTACGTCAGGACGGTCCGGTGAGAAAATTCCCGCATGGGGGCGAATTCAAAGCGAATTCCCCCGATCAGTGCCCTCACTCAAGCAAGAAAAGGTCGTGCACCATGGTAATTCTTGCTTCTCTTTGCCGTTTGCAGAAATGTGGTAGGAATGGAAAATCAGTTTCAGTTATGAGAAGAGTCGGTGCTCTTCCGCTCGGGTTCCCTAACTCCTTGAAGAATAATCAATCCTGCCAGGAAAAACAAGCCAATAAAGAGGACAGCCAATCGCTGATTCGTGATGCCTGCGATGAGACCGTAGACGGTGGGGCCGACGACCGCAGAAGCTTTTCCGCAAAGACCGTCATAGAATCCAAAAAATTCTGCTTCACGCTCTCTCGGTGTGAGTAATGCCATGAGGCTCCGGCTGGCAGACTGGGACGACCCGATCGCAGCACCCGCTCCCATCGCGACGACATAGAACGCCGCGATCGATGCCACGAAATATGCACCAATCGTGGTGAGTAGCCAGATGATCAGAGTTACTGAGATCGTTCTCTTCGGTCCGATTTTATCGGTAATGAACCCAAAAATGAACGATCCGAGGACAGCACTCGTCTGCACGACGGCAAAGAACATAATGAGGTCCTTGTCGTTCATCTGGAGGATTTTCTTCCCGAAGATCGCGGCGAATCCGATAATCGTCAGGATCGCGTCATTGTAAATGAAGAAGGCGATCAGGAACCGGGCAATGGAAGGGTGCTGGCGTTCGATGAACAGGGAGCGAAATGTTTTCCACGATTCCTGAAATCCGAGCCGAATGATCGAGACGACATTCTCACGTCGGGGCTCTGGTTCCGGAACGAAGACGAACATGGGGATCGAAAAAATCAGGAAGAAGAGCGCCGCAACGACGAACGACAACCGCACATAGAACAAGTACTCCGGGTCGGCCGTCTCGGGAAGGATCGAGTTGACCACAAGGAGCACCACAAGAGCTCCGAGATATCCCATCGCAAATCCATATCCGGATACCCGCCCGTACGAACGCCGGGAAGTAATGCCTGGCAGGAACGCATCGTAGAAGACAATCCCCCCCTCGAAACCGACGTTGGCGATGACAAACAACAGCATGCCGACCGCGACCATGCCGGGTTGAACGAAGAACAACAGAGCAGTGGCGCTGACGGAGAGCAGAGTGAATAGAAAAAGAAAACGTTTCTTGTTGTGGGAGTAGTCTGCGGCCGCGCCGAGAGGAGGGGCAATCGCGGCAGCGATAAGCATCGAAATGCTGAGGCTGATGCCCCAGAGGGTTTCACCCCAGACCCGGAGTTCGCCACCAGCGATCTGTTCGACAAAGTACGTAGAGAAGATGACGGTAACGATGATGACCGAGAACGCAGTGTTTCCAAAATCGAACAACGTCCATGCAAATATTCTTCCCCTGGAAGACGGCAGGCGCTGCTCGTCGGAGGGATGATCCTTCACTGTGCCCACGCTGGATTCTCCCTACGCGCTCGGTTTGTTCTTGGAAGAGGTTTCGAGGAGGCCGCGCCCAGACTTCTTGAGGCGGCCTGATTTTTTCAGATCGTCGAGGATGGAGTCGAGCACACCGTTCACGAACTTGTCGCTTTTCTCGGTGCTGTAGCGCCGGGCAATCTCAATCGCCTCGTTGATGGAAACTTTGGGAGGAATGTCCTCGAAATGGAGGAGCTCGCAGATGGAAATGCGAAGGACGATTTTGTCGATGATTGCGAGCCGGCTGAATTCCCAGTTGGCAATACGGCTCTTGATCAGCGTATCGACCTCATCGGTGGATTCGATGACCTTAAGAAAGAGCTCCTTCGCAAGCCCGAAGGTCTCCTGCTCCTTCTTGAGCGTCCCGAGGATGGTTTCGAGGATCAGCTCGACAGGTTCGTGCGAGAGCTCGTACGCGTAAAGTGCTTGAAGAACTCGTTCACGAATTTGTCGTCGTCGCGTTGACATACAGTCCGCACTCCACAATCAACAATCCACAATAACAACTCGATTTATCAATGTCTTCCCCCCGCCGGTTTGCCGGCACGTGAAAGTTGTGGCATGAGGGATATCCGCACGGTGGGAGAGTCGGGAAGCTGGTCGACTAGCACGGGGGTCCGATAGACAGCGGCAATATTGGATTCGGTGAGCACTTGCCGGGGTGTCCCGTCGGCAAAGATCATTGAGCCGTTCCCCGAAGATTCCGACAGCAGAAGCACATGCTTGCTGAATGCCGCTGCCAGATTGAGATCATGTGAAACTGAGATGATCGTCAGATTGTTTTTCTCATTCTGCTCGCGAAGAATTTGAAACATCTCCACCTGGTGATTAATGTCGAGATGCGCATTTGGCTCGTCCAGAAGGAGGATTTCCGGCTGCTGACAGAGAGCCCTCGCGATGAGGGCGCGTTGGCGTTCGCCCCCGGAGATTGCCGTGATGGGTTTGTCCGCAAGACGGCCGATATCGGTCAGGTCCATGACTGCACGCGCACAATCCAGGTCGTCAGCGTTTTCAAATCCCGAGCTGCCGATGTAAGGGGAACGTCCCATCAAGACGACCTCAAAAACCGTGTACGGGAAAACCCATGTCGTGTCTTGTGGAACATATGCGACCAGGCGAGCGAGCTCGCGCCTCGTGTACGAGTTGAGAGGACGGTCCTTCAGCGTAATGGAGCCACTCTCGGGGATGAGAATCCTGTCAAGAAGACGAAGCAGTGTTGATTTGCCGGAACCGTTGGGGCCGAGGAGGCTGAGGAAATCTCCGGTGTCTACGCGAAACGAAACGTCACGCAGGACGAGAACATCTGGGTAGTGAAATCGCAGGTTGTCAACTGACAGACTCATAGAGAGCGGAGCGCTGAACAAGCATGTTGGACGAACGTCACAAGTGCTTGAAATAATAGACAAAAAATGCGTGGCAGGCAAGGAGTACGCGCGCACTCATTTTGCGACTTGACATCGTTGAACGGCCGGTGTATATTGAAACAGTTCTTTCCCACCATAGATGCATGTAGTTCCGTTAGGGGTGTCATCCTCGGGCTGCACAGAAGCCTTCGACGTTGGGTGTTTGGAGTTCGATATTCGTCATTCGACGAAAATTTCCAATATCGAACAAGGAATACTGAACATCGAAGTGCGCTTTGTGTAACCTCGGGACGGCTGAGAGCAAACCCTCCGAACCTGAACTGGGTAATACCAGCGAAGGAAAACGGGAAACTGGTTATGTCCTGAGCCGTTTTCCAGCGCTGCTCCCTGACTGGAAAACGGCTTTGTCGTTTTTGGGAGGTCGCCATGTGCCGAAGGATGTTGTTCGCAGTACTGTTCACCGTTCCGCTTTTTGCTGTTGCCCAGAATGCCGGGATCGTCCGAGGGCGAGTCGTTGACGCGGAAACCAACAAACCGCTCAGCGCGGCAAATGTCTCAGTGATCGGGTCGTCGCTCGGAACCCACACACGCGAAGACGGAACATTTGAACTTCAGGGCGTTCCAATCGGACCCGGGACAATACGAGTGAGTTTTATCGGATACACCCAGGCGACGGTTCACTACAGTCTCATCGATCGCGGGCCCGTCTCAGTCGCTGTACTTTTGGAACCGACGGTATTACCCGGACAAACAATTGTCGTGTCGGCAACCCGTGCCGTCGAGCGGGTGAATCCCGTAACATTTGCCACGCTCACGGCGCGTGATCTCACCGAACGGTACTCAACACAGGACATTCCGCAGCTTCTGTCAGAACTCCCCTCAACAACATTCTACTCCGAAAGCGGCAACGGAATCGGATACAACTATCTGAGTATCCGTGGCTTCGATCAGCGCCGTATTTCGGTACTGGTGAACGGAATCCCGCAGAATGATCCCGAGGATCATGATGTCTATTGGCTCGACTTCCCGGACCTCGCCGCTAATCTTGAGGACATACAGGTTCAACGGGGAGCGGGAAGCGCCTTCTATGGTCCACCGGCGGTCGGCGGCTCGGTCAATCTGATCACCTCGAATTTCTCCAGAACACCGGGGATCGATTTCACATCGGGATACGGCTCCTTCAATACCAGGAAATACTCCGTCGCAATCAACTCCGGCATGGTGGGCGGCCAATACCAAATCTATGGCCGGCTCTCCCGTATTCTCAGCGACGGGTACCGCGAGAACTCGTGGAGCGACTTCTCCAGCTACTTCATCGGTGCGGTTCGGTATGACGCGACGATGACCACGCAATTCAATTTCTATGGCGGACCGATTGCCGATCACCTGGCCTACTATGGGGTATCAAAAGAAGATGCCACTTCGCGTGATTCCGATCGCCGGAGGCGGAATCCGATCCAGCGGCCGGAGGAAATCGAGAACTTCAGTCAGCCACATTATGAGCTGCTCCACGAATGGCAGCTGACGGATGATCTTGTTCTGAACAACGCCCTTTTCCTCGTGACCGGCGACGGATTCTTCGACTATGACGGGTCGTGGGCTCCGTACTCATACTTCCGAATCACCAGAGAGAACGGCTTTGATGTGTCCGGTGATCCGGAGAACCAGTACATCCCAAATGCCCTTATCAGAGCCTGGGTCAGCAACGTGCAGATTGGGTGGCTCCCGCGTGCACGGATCGGGCATGCAGGAGGAACCTTGACCATCGGCGCCGAACTCCGCAATCACCGTTCGCATCACTGGGGAGCGATCCGGTGGGGGGAGCAGCTCCCGACGGGTGTCACGCCTGACTATCGTTACTATGAGTACAGGGGAGCCAAGAACATTTTCTCGTTCTATGCTCATGAACTCGCTTCCTTGCGCCCCGATCTCACGCTCCAGCTTGACCTCCAGTACGTCTATAATCGATACCGCCTCTACGATGAAAAGTTTGTGGGGACGGACTTCTCAGTTCCATACCACTTCCTGAATCCGCGTGTCGGACTGAATTACAATGTCACCGACAAGATCAATGTCTACGCCCAGATCTCCCGCACATCGAGGGAGCCGCGGCTGAAAAATCTCTACGATGCCGCAGAAGCGAGCACACCTGAATCATGGGGCGCCGTCACACCGCAATTCAGAACCCTTGGCGGCGGTCGGTACGACTTCTCGGACCCGTTGGTGAAACCTGAAGCGCTCGTGGACCTGGAGCTCGGCGGCGGCTACATCTCTGAACGATTTCGCGCCGGTATGAATTTCTTTTCCATGAGCTTCACGAATGAGATCATCAAGAAGGGCCAGCTTGACAGGTTCGGAATCCCTGTCACCGGCAATGCCGAGCGGACACTTCATGAGGGAATTGAGTTCACCACGTCGGCGAAGTGGAATGATGTGCTTGAGTTCCACGCGAATGCCACGGTGAGCAGAAACCGCCTCGTCCGATACACTGTCTTCGAGGGTTCGGCTCCGGTCTCTCTCAACGGGAATACGATTGCGGGATTTCCGGATATGCTGGCAAATGTGCGCGCGACATACAGACAGCATGGATTCACTCTCTCAGTGCTGTTGCAGCATGTCGGCGAGTTCTATACTGACAACTTCCAGAATCCTCGTGCGCGAACTCCGGATCCGGCCAGAACTGTTGACGCTGCTACCGTGATGCACGCCTGGGTGTCGTTCAGGCCGGCGCTCGGTTCGCTCGTGAGGAATCTGGAGATTCAGGTTCAGGTGAATAACGTCTTCAATAAGATCTACGCCAGTCACGGGGAGGGGGATGAGTTCTTTCCCGCGGCGGAACGGAATATCTTTGCCTCTCTCCGGCTGGGTCTGTAACTTGAACTGCAATCCCGTGAAGGAACAAACCTCTTCGTTCACGAAGAGAAGATCGGAGCCTCCATGGCAAAACGAGCGCTCGTGATAGCAAATGGTGAGCCGCCAAAGAAAGCCCGGCTTCAGGCACTTCTCCGCGAGTCCACCGTTGTATACTGTGCCGACGGAGGGGCAAACGTCGCTCTCAAGCTGGGGATTGTCCCTGATGCGATCCTCGGCGATCTCGATTCCATCCACGCCGAGACCCTCGTCAAGTTTCAGAAAGTCCCGACACATCAGGACTCCGATGATGAGACGACCGACCTCGAGAAGGCAATTGCGTGGGCCATCAAGCGCAAGTACGACCACATCATCGTGATTGGAGCGTCCGGGAAGAGGCTGGACCATACCATCGGCAATCTCGGCGTGCTGGCGAAGTTCTACCCCGATGCCGTCATACGGTTCGTCGATGATTTTGGGGAACTGACCTACGTCGGCCGTGAGGTCACCTTCGATGCGCGCAAAGGAGAGACGATTTCTCTTATTCCGCTCAGCCGTTGTGAGGGGATTGTCACCGATGGCCTGCGGTACGTGCTGAATGGCGAAACACTGGAGCTCGGCGTCCGCGAAGGAACCAGTAATACGGTGATCTCCTCGCCCGTCGCGATCAGAGTGAAGAAAGGTCACCTGCTTCTGTTCCGGGTGTCTGCGTGATGACGTCCCCACCGGTTGTCAGCTTCACTCTTGTCGATACGCTCCTTATCCTCCTCTACTTTGCTGCAGTGGTGTTTGTTGGGTTCAGAGCCGTTCGGCGCGGGAGCGAGAGCTCAGAGGATTTTCTCCTCGCCGGACGAACGCTGACACTGCCTCTCTTCGTTGCCACGCTTGTGTCTACATGGTACGGGGGAATCCTTGGCGTCGGTGAATTCTCGTATCGGTACGGGATTTCAAACTGGATTGTCCTTGGAGTTCCGTACTACGTCTTCGCACTCCTCTTCGCGCTCTTCCTCGCTCGGCGTATCCGTGCAACGGGTCACCTGACGATCCCCGACAAATTGCATGCCTCGTATGACAAGAAAACCGCTCTCCTCGGCGGTGTCCTCACGTTCGTTCTGGTCACACCTGCGGCGTATGTGCTGATGGTGGGAATATTGGTGCAGTTGGTATTTGGACTCAGCCTGGCCGTCAGCATCATCGTCACCACAATAGTGACGGTGTGCTACCTCTACTGGGGCGGCTTCCGGTCCGGCGTGTGGGCGAATGTGCTCGAGTTCATTCTGATGTTCCTTGGCTTTGCCCTCATTCTGCCGTTCGCGTACCTGAAATTGGGAGGATGGGAGTACATCACCTCCAATGTTCCGCCGCTTCATCTCTCCTGGGACGGGGGGAATTCATGGCAGTACATTCTCGTCTGGTTCTTCATCGCTCTCTGGACGCTGGTCGATCCAGCGTTTCATCAGCGATGTTACGCCGCGAGGGACGGCGCCACCGCGCAGAAAGGAATTCTCATCTCTATCGTCTTCTGGTTCTGCTTTGATTTCATGACGAGCGTGGCTGGGCTCTATGCGAGAGCGGCACTTCCCGGCCTGACCGATCCTGCATTCTCCTATCCGCTCCTCGCTGAGCGTGTGCTCCCGCCGGTTGCCAAGGGGCTCTTCACGATCGGTATGCTCGCAACGATCATGTCCACGCTCAGCAGTCTGATGTTTATTTCGGCATCGACGATCGGCAAAGACCTTGCCGGTCGCCTCCACCACTTCTCGTCGGGATCTCAGGAAGAAGAAATCATCCGTCGATGGACGAAAGTGGGTTTGGTCATCTCCGCGCTCTTTTCCGTGGTCCTTTCTCTGACCCTACCATCTGTTGTGGCGATCTGGTATACGATCGGGACTGCGATCGTGCCGGGTCTCCTCGTGCCGTTGATCGCAAGCTACTTTGACTCGTTGAGGATCTCAGCCCGCACCGCATTTTGGGCAATGCTCCTTGGATGGGGTGTCTCCACCGGATGGCTTCTGGAGGGACAGGTGAGCTCGGAATCAGGTCGGGCCGACTATTGGCTCGGTATCGAGCCGATGATTCCGGGGCTCCTGGTCTCGCTGGTGGTGTGGATGGTGGGAAAGATACAGACGAGATTCCCGAAATCTTCACAGAGGTAACTGCGCGATTTCGGGAATCTCAATGGTAGAGGTGGGTGAGGAGGCCCTACTTCGTGTCGAGAATCAGCGGTAGACCGTCCTTGCCGGCGCCGATGACGACCACTTTGGCGTTCGGAGACGACGCAAGTTTCTCAGTTGCCTCGATTCCTTTCCAGCGCAGGAGTTGGTCGCTGATGCCACGCGCAACGATGTTCTGAAAGTCCGAAATTCCCTGGGCTTCAATACGTTTACGTTCAGCTTCCTGCTTCTCCTTTGTCAGCACGAACTGCATGCGCTGGCTTTCCTGTTCAGCGCGGAGCTTCTCCTCAATTGATGCACTCAGCCCCGGCGGCAGTCCGACCTTCCTCAGAGGTGTGGCTTCAATTGTGATCCCTCTCGGTTCGACGAGCTTCTCCAGATCCTTCATGAGCATTTGCGCGAGCACTTCACGCTCGGACGTGTAGAGCGCCCTTGCGTCATACCCCGCTGTGACTCCTCGTGCGACAGAGCGGAACTGCGGTTCGAGGATGATCTGTACGTAGTTCTCTCCGATCGTCTTGTAGACCTGTGCGGCTTTGTCGGGATTGAGGTGGAACAACGCGCTGATCTCGAGCTGAACGGTCAGGCCCTCCTTCGACGGAACGTCCATAATCTCCTTGATCTCTTCCGTCTTCACGCTGAACTTGACGACGCGTGCCAGTGGGTTGACGAAGTTGATGCCGGCTTTCAGCGTGTTGTCGGAGACATTCCCGAAGAAGTCGACGACACCGACGTTTCCGGCCGGAACGACAGTGAACATCTGACTGAACGCAAGAAGTCCGAATAATGCGGTTGCGGCTCCGAAGATGGCCGATGACCCTCGAGACATCGCGTTTACATTTGCAGACTTGCGCGACGTTTGCCATGCGATAAAGGCCCCAACTGCTATCAGAATGCTAACGAGAAATAACATACACGCCTCCTTCGAATTGTTTGTGACGATTCTGGGTCAGTCGATGAAAGAAATGAAAGTATGGTAGTCAGTGTGGATGAAATCCCGATCCTATACTCTCCAATATTCAATGAAGATCGGGCAAGCAACACTTTGAACATACCGCTTTTTGCGGTGTGGAGCAATGAAGGTTGGGACCTGGAGAGAGTGTCGATTTTTGCATATCTTTGAGGTACGAAAGGAGAATTCGATGATAGACCTTGCAGTGGAAGCGGCGCTCGAGGCCGGCGCGTATCTGAAGGAAAGTGTGGGAAAAGTGCTTCAGATTGAGCGCAAGTTCGGGCAGGAGACGAATCTTGTCACGGAAATCGACAAGAAATCCGAAGAGATCATCATCAGTACGATCCGGAAGAAATTCCCCGATCACGATTTCCTCGCAGAGGAGTCGGGCAGCCACGACAAGAATTCGGAATTCCGCTGGATCATCGATCCTCTCGATGGCACGCTCAACTTCACTCACGGAGTGCCTCTCTACTCAATTTCCATTGCACTCGAGCGGAGCGGAGAGATTGTTGCTGGCGTCGTCTATGAGCCGAATCTGGAGGAACTCTTCACTGCGGAAAAGGGGAAAGGGGCGTTCCTGAACAAGAAGCCGATCCGCGTATCCCGTGTCGAAAAACTGATTGAAAGCATGCTGGTAACGGGCTTTCCCTATACGATCCGTGAAAACCCTTTGAATGCCGTTGAGCATTTTGTCAATATGCTCATGAGCGCACAAGGCTTGCGCCGCCTGGGCTCCGCTGCCGTGGACCTTTGCTACGTTGCATGCGGACGGTTCGAAGGATTCTGGGAAGTGTCGCTCAGCCCTTGGGATATGGCGGCAGGAGTTCTCCTTGTCGAGGAAGCCGGCGGCCGCTTCACGGATTTCAGTGGTTCACCGTCGACAGCGTACACAAAGCAGGTGTTGGCGACGAACGGACTCGTGCACGACAAGATGGTGGAAATTCTGAAGCTGGGATTAGAAGGGAAGCTGCTTACATCCAGGTCTTGACCCCGTCTTTCTCGATGTAACTGAGAATCAGCGGTTTCCTGCGTGGTGGGGCGGTTGTAATCCTGATCGAAGATCGAATGCGGTTCCGAGCCTGCTCCAGAACGGAATCACGGTCCGTTTGAAACACGGCGAGCACATCTCCGCTGGCAATCCGATCACCGATCTTCTTCTTCATGTAGATTCCGGCCTTTGGATCGATAATATCATCGATGCGGGCTCTGCCGGCGCCGAGCATGATGCTCGTGAGGCCGAGCTCGAGAGCGTTGATCTCGGCGACATACCCTTCTTCAAGCGTCCCCACTTCGATTGTATGCTTCGGGAGCGGATAGCGCTCAAGGTTCTCGAGGGCTGTGGTGTCTCCTCCCTGAGCCTCGACAATCTCGAGCAGCTTAAGATAAGCCGACCCGTCTGCAACACTGGCCCTTGAGAGCTTTACGCCCTCCGCAATCGTCTTCGCCTTCTTTCCGAGCATCAGCATCGCGCCCGCAAGCACGTGCGTCACTTCCATAAGATCGCTCGACGCATCGTTGTGACCACGCGTTCCCTTCAGGCACTCAACGGATTCGACTACTTCCAGCCAGTTCCCGATTGCGATCCCGAGCGGCTGCTCCATTGACGTAATGAACGCGACCGTCTCTTTCCCGAAGCCGTTGCCGATCCGCACAAGCGTCTGAGCAAGCTCAAGAGCGCGTTCGTGGGATTGCATGAACGCCCCGCGGCCGGTTTTGACGTCGAGCACAAGCGCATCGATCCCTTCCGCAAGTTTCTTGCTCATGATGCTTCCCGCGATGAGCGGGATGCACTCAACGGTGGCCGTCACGTCGCGCAAGGCGTACATTTTCTTGTCAGCAGGAACGATCTGCTCTGTCTGGCCGATGAGTACCGCTCCAACGTTCCGGATCACATCTTTGTACTGATCGACCGTGAGTGCGGTGTTGAAACCCGGGATTGACTCGAGCTTGTCGAGCGTGCCGCCGGTGTGACCAAGACCCCGTCCGGAGATCATCGGGACGAGGACGCCGCACGCTGCAACGATTGGTGCGAGGAGCAGGGAGACCTTGTCTCCCACACCTCCCGTGGAGTGCTTGTCAACTTTGAAGCCCGGAATTGCCGAGAGGTCGATGACTTCGCCCGAGTGGAGCATCAAGCGCGTAAAGGTAAGCGTCTCCTCTTCACTCATGCCCCGGAAATAACACGCCATCAGAAAGGCAGACATTTGATAGTCCGGAATGGAGCCGGAAACGTAGCCCTGGATGAGCCAGCGCAGTTCCTCTTCGGTGAGAGAGGCGCCTTCGCGTTTCTTTTTGATAAGTTCGAGCGGGATCATCGGGGAGACCCTGAGTGCTTCATCTGATCTGATCTTCGCCGGCGCTCTGTGAGGAAAATTCCGCAAATGGTCTTACCGTCAATAATCTCACCCCTCTCGATCATGGCGAGTGCTTCGTTCAGCGGCAGGCGCTGAACCGTCAGGTCCATTTCGCCTTCCTCAAGCTGCTGACCCCGGTGCGATGGGCGAAGATCTGTGGCGAGATAGAGATGCAGCTGTTCATCACAGAATCCGGGAGTCGTGTAGATCGCGAGGAGCTTCTCCAGCTTGCCGGCAGTGTATCCAGTTTCTTCTTCGAGTTCCCGTGCAGCGCACACTGCGGGATCTTCGCCGGTATCCAGCTTTCCGGCCGGCAACTCCAGCAGGTGTTTCTTCATCGGATAGCGATACTGATGAACGAGAAGGATGGAATCATCATCGAAGAGAGCGACGACGACAGCGCCTCCTGGATGTGAGGCGACCTCTCTGATGCCGCGATTGCCGGAAGGATATTCCACTTCATCGACCACCAGACTGAACACCCGTCCGGTGTATCGACGTTCGCTGTTCAAGGTCTTAACGGGGGGCATTCGGCGGCGGCGACATGTGAACGACGCGTTGCGGAAGAGGTATCTGAATCCCTTCCTTCAGAAACGCGTTGTAGATCTGCTCTCGCAATGCGGTCTCAACGAGGAACTTCACTCGATAATCATTCGTTCGGCCGTTGAGCATGAGGTTGACGGACGATTCCCCGAATCCGGTCATGAACACAGCCGGAGCGGGATCCTTAAGCATGTCAGGGTGTTCGAGGGCGAGCCGCATCATGATCGCCCTGGCGGCCTCGATGTCGGTGCCGTACGCGACGCCCACATCAACCGCCACGCGGATCTGGTCGACAGGGTATGAATAGTTGACGATCTTTCCCTTGATGAGCTCGGCATTCGGGCTGACGACGAGGTTGTTGTCGAAATCGAGGATCTTCGTGCTCCTGATCCCGATCTCCTGCACATCCCCGATCTCACCGGATGGAAGTTTGATCCGGTCGCCGACTCGAAAGGGCCGGTCGGTCATGATGACGAATCCGCCGATCATGTTGGCAATTGTTTCCTGTGCGGCCAGCGCGATCGCGAGAGAACCGACGCCAAGTGACACGACAAGACTGCTGACATCCTGGCCGAAATGATGAAGGACAATGATCAGACTGATGAGAACGATGAGGATGTTCGTCACCCGGTTCAGAAGGGGAAGGAGAGCCTCGTTGATCCGTGACGACGTCCGCCGTGCATGGCGCTCAATGAAATACTTGACCGAGGAGTCGGCAACGCGGATGAGCACTGCGGCAACCACAATCACGAAACAGACGAAAATAACTCCCTGCGAGTACCCCAACCACTGCCGCGCAGGGGCATTCGTGCCGGCGGCCTGCGCCAGTTCTTCCGATGCCAGATACGCACCTGCAACGACCGCAATCCATTTTATGCGGTCGACGATGATCTCGACAATGATATTGTCAAGGTCACTTTCCGTCTTCGCGATCAGGCGCCGACCGACGGTGTTGAGAAACCACCTGACGACGAGGCCGAGAGCGATTGCGCCGACAAAGTAGATGAGCGCCGTCAGAATCGGACTCGACTGGATCGACTCCCAGGTTGCCTGAATACTCTGCATCGAGCTTCTACGCCTTCAAAGAAGTGGTGGGATGGTTCTTTCGTTCCGAGCGCTGAACTTCTGGTCCTCAGTAGTTCCCGCGACTCCCGGGCTTCGTGACCGGACTGCCCTGCTTGCACATCGGGCACTCGTCCGGCTTGTGCGCGACAACATCCATCTGAAGCACGGAAAAGTGCTTCGCGTCAAACGTGACCTTGCCATTGCTCCGGTCTACGATGTATCCCACTCCGGCGAGTGTGGCGTTTGCCTTCTTGATCAGATCGACAATTTCAAAGAGCGATCCCCCTGTCGTCACCACGTCCTCTACAGCCAGGACGCGTTCACCGGGCCGGAGCTCGAAGCCGCGCCGAAGCTCCATCTTTCCGTCTTTTCGTTCAGCGAAAACGGTACGTGCCTGAAGCATCCTGCCGACTTCCGTACCGACCACAACGCCTCCGATGGCAGGCGAGATAACGACCTCAATCTCAGCGTACTCGAAGTGCTTCGCAATCTCCCCGCAGAGGAGGTGCAGGTACTTCGGATACTGCAACACCTTCGCACACTGGAAATACTGATTGCTGTGGAGACCGGAGGTGAGCTGAAAATGCCCCTCAAGAAGGGCCTTTGTTTCACGGAAGATATCGAGAACCTGCTCTCTTGGTAGTTTCACGGTGTTCTGCTTGCCAGAAGTGGATGGAATGTGGTGTGAGAACGATGTGAGAAGATAGTAAGAAGTCGCCTGATGCGCAACGATTCGGAGAGCGAGGGATCACGCGGTCAAGTCGTCGAGTGCGTCCCGCATCTCACTGAGAGCATGGTGTTCATTCTGCGTACGAGCAACCTCGATGCCGCGTCTCAATATTGCGATGGCATCGCTGACGCGGTCTGCTTGTGAGTAAAACAAACCCAACTGTTGATAGCAGGCAACATAGGAGGGATCACGGGTGAGAAGTTCTTCGAGGATCTTCACTGCTTCATGAGCCTCTCCCATCCCTGCATGCTCGAGAGCAAGGGCGTACCGGCTGAAACTGTCGTTGGGATCTTCTGCAAGAAGCCGTCGAAGATGTGCAATCCGCTGTTGTCTCATCGATGGTCGATCGCTTTCGCCGTGGCGACCGGAAGCTCCGTCACTCCAGCCGATGTTGTTATGAACCAAGAAGTGTGTAGACCGATCCCTCGCCTGTCCCTGGCATCAATCCACTCAACCACATGAAAACGGCCGCCGCGATTGCGATAATGACGAACGCGAGCGCCGCAAGGAGCATCCAAAACATGAGAGTGTAAAGTCGTTGGAGGGAGGAAAGAGCCTTCATCAGGTGGGGGATGTCGTGTCCCGTCGTGTCGACAACCTGACGAAAGGAATGAGCGGCGTGAATGGTCCAGATCCCGACAAGAAGCTCAGGAATAAGAAGCAGGAAGTACAGGATGGCGATCATGGGGGCGAAGATGAGCGCCACGAGTCCCGCAAGTCCGACGACAATACTGGCGACGAGATAAATCGTTCCGACAAAGTGCATCCGCTTCGAAAGCGATCGGATGACGTCATATTGATGCGCTGAGAATTCGAACGCGTGGTGCTGCGGGGGAGCCTGTGGTTCTGAGGAGCCGGCGGGGGAGTAATCAGGCGGCTGCGACATGCTTGGTTTCCTTTGCGGGGATCTGCCTACAGGACCGGCGGCTTTGCGTGTGCGAGCTTCTCGTACTCGCTGCGGAGAATAATGTGCCGGGAATCGAGTGCCCGGTCGATGGCGAGAATCCCATCGAGGTGGTCAAGTTCGTGCTGGAGCAATTCGGAGAACGCCCCTTTTGCCTTCAGCGACCGGCGTTTGCCCTCCTCATCAGTGAATGTCACCTCGATCGAGTAGTTGCGCTGGACATATGCCAGGAGATCCGGAAAAGAAAAGCAATCGTCCCACAGCCGAAATCTTGTCCTGCTCTTCTTGGTGATAACGGGATTGATCAGTGCGCCGGTGTAGTCGGCGTTGACGTAGATGATCTTCTGTGAGGTGCCGATTTGTGGTGCGGCGATGCCGCGTCCAAACCCATGTCGGGAGCGAAAATCCGCCAGCGTGTCGCGCAGGTCTGTGACAATGTGTTTCGTCTCTTCGGAACGCGGAGCGCGCACAGCGGTACAACGCTGCCGCAGCACAGGATTGCCAAGAAGTAGGATCTCACGAATGGCCATCAGGAGATCTCCTGAAATGTCACCTCAATGTACTCAAATGATGACGGCAGCGCAATGAGGCTCTGGAGCTGCGTCTGTCATGCCACGATGCCAGCGACGCGGTGCACTTTGCCGAGTTTCTGGCCGAGGAAACGCTCCCCGACCTCGGTGAATTTGTGGGGCACGTCGCTGACAAAGAACTGAAGATTTGGCTTGAGTTTGCTGGTGTTGCGCAGGTCGAGCTCATCCAGCATAAGCGCCACCGCTTCCGCTGTTGCCTCGCCCGAATCGATGAGGGTCACGCCATGATGAATCACCTTTCCGATGACGCTGCGCAGAAGCGGATAGTGCGTGCAGCCGAGGATGAGCGTATCGATCTTCTCAAGGGTAAGCGGAAAGAGGTACTCCTTGGCAATCAGCTCCGTTGCCTTGTGATCCGTCCATCCTTCTTCCGCAAGTGGAACGAAGAGGGGGCAGGCCTGGCCAAAGCTCTGAATTGTTGCGTCGATCTGACGGAGTGCGTTCGGGTATGCACTACTCGCAATGGTTCCCATGGTTCCGATGATGCCGATCCGCTTCTTCGTTGACGCGCGTGCTGCCGCTTGCGCACCTGGAATAATTACCCCTGTCACGGGGACTTTTGCACGCTTCTGCACAACATCGAGCGCGACGGCTGAGACTGTGTTGCATGCGATGACGATCATCTTGACGTTGTGCTCGAGCAGCACATCGGTATCCTGCGCAGCGTACTCGCGGACGACCTGAGATGACTTGGGGCCGTAGGGAACTCTCGCGGTATCGCCAAAGTACACGATGTTCTCGTGGGGAAGGTGCTGTGTCAGTGCCCGCACGACGGTTAGCCCGCCAATGCCGGAGTCAAAAACGCCGATAGGTCGTGAGGTACTCATCTGGTGGTTTCGTCCATGGCTATTGCATAACGAGTTCAGATTCGGTCAGCTCGTCGATCACCTTCAGGATCTCTGTGCGGACATAGTCGCGCTGCCCTGCATCGTCGATCTTCTTCCCGTTCAGGTCCAAAATATAGAATGAATCGACGACACCATCGACGCGGGTTGCGATCTTGGCGAACGAGATGTTCAGACCAAGCATCGACATCGTCGTCGTGATTCGGTACAAAAACCCGAGCATATCGGGGGCATAAACATCAAAAATCGTGTAGCGAGGATGATCCTCAAACTCGACATCGGTCCTGATGTTGGGATTCATGGTACGGCTGCGTCGTTTCCAGCGCATGCGGTGTCGTTGAAGAAGGTGCTCCATGTCGATGGCACCCTCGAACACCTGATTCAGTTCCCGGTGGATTTTTTCACACTGCGCGGTATTCAGGGCTGCTTTTGTAATGAAATCTGCGACGCGAAACCGGTCGATGATGATTCCGTCGTTCCGGGTGAAAATCTGGGCATCGAGAATATTTGCATCATTGGCCGAGAACACGCCGCAGCATCGTGACAGCGCAAAGGGTGCGTCATGGGCGATAATGGTCACTTCCGTGTGATCGTCTCTTCTCTTAAAGATGGTGCTGACCGTTTCGTCCGTTTCAATGTGTTGAATGTGCTCAGCAATTTCGGCGGCGTCGAAGGTCGCAAGGTAAGCCGGGCTCTCAACTGCATCCAGGTGGTCACGCGCCTGTTCCTCCGGCAAGGTGGATGTCAATTCTGTCACAACTTCCTGCACGGTGTCACGGTGGCGGTTTGCGACCGCGAGGGCATACTGCTCGTGGGTGAGATTACGCTCAAGGATCTCACGAGAGCGGCGGTACAACTCATGCAGGAGCGTTGCCTTCCAGTCGGTCCACACGTTCTTGTTGACAGCGCTCAGGTCGGCAAACGTGAGGAGATACAGCAGGTCAAGCTGGTGAACCGTACCAATCTTCGTTGTGAAGTCGAGAATCGTCTGAGGATCGCTGAGATTGCGCCGGAAGGCGACCTGCTCCATGAGAAGGTGATGACGGACGAGAAACAGCACGTCCTCCATCACGTCGTCGTAGCGAAGCCTTGTCATAATAGCCCGGCTCACATCAACACCGATGACCTCATGGTCGCCGATTCTGATCGGTTTTGCGATGTCGTGAAACAGGGCCGCAAGGTAGAGCGTGTCCCGCCGGGGAAGGGATCGGAAAATCTCACCAAAGGTCGAAGAGGTTCGCGCGAGCGCCTCCGCGTTGGACAGTACGATGAGCGTGTGCTCATCTGCCGTATAGAAATGATATTGATTGTGCTGGAAAAACGCGACAAGCCCTTTCCATTCCGGGATCCATCTGGAGAGAAGACCGAGGCTGTTCATTTGCCGGATTGCAGATCCGACGCCTTGTGACTTGTTGAGGATCTGCCTGAACAATGACGTCTCCAGCCTTGACCGCAACGGTTTGTAACGGACGGCATTCCTCGTGAGGACGTCCTCAAGGGTATGTGAGAACGGAAGGGAGTGATCGATGCTGAGCACAAAGGCGTGGAGTGCCTGTTCGCTCGGAAGGCGCGAGTGATGTTTTGCCAGGTCAATCTTGCTGTTCCGAATGACGAACGGGGCTTGTAGTTGTTGGACTCCGCGTGAAGTGTTCTCGGCAAGGTAGTGATCGTGTGCCCAGTTCAGAAAGCGCCGCGTGACTTGAGACACAGCACGCGCCGCGACGTAGTACTCCTGCATGAATTGTTCGACGTCTGTCCGCCTCTTGGAGTCGCGGTGGCCAAGCGACGTGCTTACCTTGCGTTGAAGATTGAATTCCAGTGTGTCGTGAAGTGCATTGGACTGGAGGTGCATTTCATTGCGGGCCCGCAGCAAGAAATCGAGACTGCCGTGGACCTCGCGCAGAAATCGCTGGCTGAAATGTTTGCGGAGGAGCGGCCCTTTCAACATCTCCGTCAATGCGGTCGCGTTTGTCCCGGTCCGGTGGGGGAGCTTTGCGAGGCCGGTGCCGCGGCTAAGCCAGAGCACAGTGTGGAGATCGCGCAATCCGCCTGCACTGTTTTTGACATTTGGTTCAAGGAGCTTGGTGGAGTGACCGTATTTTCTGTGCCGGAGCTCAGTGGCGACAAGGAGGTCGTTCACATACGATGTGCAGTCAAGCGAACGGATTTGATTCTGGAGCCTGGAGAGGAGCTCTGAAAAGGCGGCCTTGTTTCCACAGATATATCGTGACTCGAGGACGGAGTGCCACACTTCGAAATCCGATTCCGCGGACTGGAGACACTCTTCGATTGTCCTGAAACTGTGACCGATATCGAGGCCGTAATCAAGCAGACCGTGCAGAAGATCGCCAACGGCCGGTGAAGCTTCGGGTTTTTCGGAATCGTCCCGTATCAGAAACATGATGTCCACATCAGACGAAAAACAGAGTTCCTTTCGTCCATAGCCGCCGAGTGCAACGGCTGCAATGAGACGGTTCCCCTGATTCGTGAGTGTGGAATAGACTGATCCGATGAGGGAGTCGAGCCGGTTCGTTAGAGCGAGGGCGACGCGCAATCCGGCCGCACCTTCACGATGGAGGCTGACGATTGACTGGAACTGCGCTGCGAAATCTTCTTTCGGTGGAATCCTCTGGGCCATGTGGCCGTGGTCTGTGTCCTCAGAATGACTTCTGAGAATATACTGAATGCGCCTCTTGATTCAAAGCGCACCAACCTCATTGAAGAAGAAATTCGTTCGTACCATTCCGGACGTCGAACGTCCTTTTCACATGTCCACGCGTCGCATGGAGCGTGAATGGTCCGTCGGAGTGGGTGCGATGCACCCGCAATAAGCTCAGCTTTGTTGCATCTGTCCAGGTGTTGCTGTACGTTTTGGTCATGCGAACCGTAGAACTCATGCAAGGGATTCACAGTGGTCGGCGACTCGCCCCATGGAGGAACCATTGCGCTCGTCGGTCTCGAAGATCCGTCGCAATCCTCTGGTTGACACTTCTTTTTGTATCTCTCTCCACCAGTACACAAGCCCAATCGTCAGGGTTCGCACAGGACACGACGTTTCGAATGGTTGCGGACTTTACGGGATCGGGGGCTCATGACAGCGTCCTTGTCCGTGTCACCGGTGACCGCTTCGGGAATCCATTGGTCTGGTCCGTTGCCGTGAGGGAACAGACCGGTACTCTTCTCTTCTATCACACCGCGTGCGTCTGCGATACTGACGAGTTCTTCGGGAGTGATGAATATGTTGTGGATCGCATCTATCAAGGAACGAAGAGGGATTGGTACTACGTTGATTTGCCCGGGAGACTAATCGAAAGGCGAAGATTTTCACCTGGAAGTCCCATGTTTGACAGGGCAAGGGGTGACTCTTTCTATAGTATCTTTGAATTGTATCTCGTCGAGAAGTGTCGGGTGTCATCAGAAGCCGCACGTAAGCTGGCAGCGTTCCTGGCGCAGAAGATGATGAAAGATGAGGTGACCCTTCTCGCAGTGCCACAGAAACCGACCGACCACGGCAACTCAATGATCTTTGTGAAGGAACTCCGACAGTTTGTTCCCATCGGCCCGTGGTAGAGAGGGAAAGAAATCAGAGCCTCCCATGCTTCTGGCTCTCTCTCGGATTCAGTTTCCTCGTTTCAAACGCTACTGGAGTTTTCCCGCCACGATGACGACGATCTTTGCCGTCGAAAAGACGTTCCCCTGCCGGTCGACTCCCTCGAGAAGCACGATGTAGGGTCCAATTCGAACCCGCATGTTTGAATCGTCGAGCCCGTTCCAGATGATCTCACCACGCGAACCACCCGGTTCCGTATTGACAAGAACCTTCACGAGTCTTCCACTTCTGTCGAAGATTGAAACGCGAAAGAGTGGCGCGGTTGCAGGGAGAGAGTACTGGATCGCGCAGAAGTCTTCAAATCCGTCCCCGTCGGGCGAGAAAGGATTTGGCTGAGCGGAAAGTGAGGAAGAGCTTGGTACAACCGACGTGTAGATGCCATTCTGCCGACCGGGCGTGCCGCCATCTCGTGACGATGATGAGCTCCAGTTACGGCTGTCATTAGACGGAAGATCAGGATTGATGCGCTCGAGAGATCTCCCTTTGGGATCGACAATGTCAGGGTGGTGCCAGGTGGGAAGGTACGAGACGCTGTCGATCGTTGTTCCAAGAAAGTCGCGGAGAACAACGTCGTCGCCGTCGTTGTTGAAACCAAAACCAGATGGGCGATTCAGTATGAGAACCTTCGAGTTTGGGTCATGGCTCCGTAGCCAGGTGTATCGAGAGAGCAGAGAAGAATCGGCTGCAATCGTAACGTACGAATGGGGAGGAATGGAAAGGGGGCCCTGAGAAAGCACGAATGAATTCACTCCGCTCGCCGTCGGTCGATCGGAGATTCTCCATCTCCCGATGTCTACGGCGTCCGAGGTTCGGTTAAAGAGTTCGACCCATTCATTCTGACCGATGGCCGGCTCAACCATCATCTCATTGATGACCACCGAGCGGGGCGAGGACGGGCGCAGCACGGTTGTGGACGCTGTGTCGTTCAGAGGATTTCTGTCATTTGGAAGAACGACCCTCGCAATGAACCGGTTTTCGCCCGCGAGAATCGGACAAAGAGGCGTGCTCACGATCAGCGAATCTGCAGGAGGCAATGGTAGCCCAGGCTGGCTTGAGAGCCTTTCGCCTCCCACTGGCAGGCCATCCCCATTTTGGTCCCGAAAGAACTCGACAGAATACTCACGTGCTGTCAGGGTCCCAACATTCTTGATGGTGGCCGCGATCGTGACGCTGGAGGGATCTGTCGGAATGGCAGGTGAAGATGGTAACGCCGCTACTTGCGTCACGGCGAGATCGTGAGAGAGCTGCGCGGTTAGCGTCACGTCGTCGAGCCGGAGAGTCCCAGACGATCCGGCTCCTGGCACACCAACAAGTCGCCATCGGAATTCTACATTGGATGCATTCGCGGGAAGAGCGTGGAGTGGAATGGAAGTGAGAACATAACCGCTTCTACCGGGATTTCGGAGCGTGTCGGAGAGTTGGAAGGGAAATGTAAGCCCCCCATCGACGGATGCCTCAATGATCAAAGGGCTTGTATGAGTTGAGGAGCGTGAGATATAGAATGTCAGTCGGACAGGAGTGCAATCCTCAAACTCAATGAGAGGCGACATGAGTGATTGAGAGATGGTGGCATTGGATGTGAGAAGAGCGTATGGAGATGAGCGGGGAGATGATGCTGTGAGTGAAAAGTCGCCAGCCGCAGAGCGATTTGTGCTGCACCCCCATCCCGTCGGCAGAGACGGCGTCGTCGTCGAATCGAACGCTTCCTGAAAGAGGATGAACGAGTGCTGAGTGAACGCGATAGAAAGAAGACAGAAATGACAAACGAGGAGTTTGAACATGGCGGGCCTCCTGGTGAATGCGGGGATGAGAAAGCTGGAGGGGTGGCCATCAGGCGACCACCCCTCTGAACAAGCGGGACGTGAATCAATTGCGGAGCAATCTTAAATCTGATATTTCGAAGAGAATCTTAGACTTGGAACCTGTAACGAGTGACTTCAAACTCAAAACCTGGAGCTTTGATCAGAATCCGAAACTTGAAGCCTGAAACGAGTAACTTCACACTCGAAACTGAAAACTCCTATTCCGGCTTCGCCCTCATCGTATCCCAAATCATGTAGCTCACGAGAAGGACAAACATCACATAGCCGAGGACGTGGGCGCCGAGTGTTTCGGGCCACTCGAGATTCAGGAGGTCCAGACCTGCGAAGCGGAGGAATGCTCCAAGCACTCCAAAGAGCGAGCCGCCTGCGAGAAATCCGCTTGCGATGAGTGTGCCGCGGGAAAGACGTGCAGAGTTCAGTTTCTCATCTTTGCTGCGGCTCGACACCCACCATGCAATAAGGCCTCCGATAAGCAGAGGTGTATTCAGTTCCTGCGGGATGTACATTCCCAATGCAAATGCCAGAGGTGGGATTTTCAGCACGACGCAGAGCAGCGCAATCACGGCGCCGACAAAGTAAAGAATCCAAGGCACAGGTGCGTTCGACATCAACGGCTGGATTACTGCGGCCATCGCGTTTGCCTGCGGCGCAACTAGGGCGTTCGGTCCTGTGAAGCCGTCCGTCTCGTTCAGGATCATGATCACGAGTCCAACCGTCGCCGCGGAAACCAGCGAACCGAGGAATTTCCAGCTTTCCTGCTTCTTTGGTGTAGAGCCGAGCCAGTATCCGATTTTCAGGTCGGTGATGAACGAACCGGCCACGGAGAGGGCGGTGCAAACAACACCACCGATGATAAGGGCGCTGACCATTCCTTCTGTTCCGGTGAGACCGATTTGTGTCAGGACGAGCGACGCCAGGATGAGCGTCATGAGCGTCATTCCGGAAACCGGATTAGTTCCGACGATCGCAATCGCGTTGGCAGCCACTGTTGTGAACAGAAACGCCATGATCACGACCACCAGTAATGCGACAACCGCCTGCAGTAGATTCGGGACAACACCCAGCACAAAGAACGCAAAGATTGCAAGGACGGTAAGAAGAATGAGGAGCATGATGAACTGCATCTTCAGGTCAGTCTGCCATCGCACCTCCGTGACCTCACCTTCCTTCTTCGACTGAAAGATCTCCCGATATGCGAGGGAGAATGCACCGCCGATGATCTTCGATGATCGGATAATGCCGATGATCCCTCCCATCGCGATGCCGCCGATTCCGATGTGGCGGACGTACGCGCGGAAGATCTCTTCTGCACTCATCGCCCCGATCACTTTGGTTGCCGTCGCACCGAGCGGACCCGTCAGATGCTGACCGACCTCGTAGAAAACCGGCACGAAGACAAACCATGAGAGAAACGAACCGGCAGCGATAATGGCCGAATACTTCAAGCCGATAATGTAGCCCAGACCAACAACGATGGACAGGACGTTCAGCCGGAAGACCACACGAACCTTGTCGGCAATGTCGGCCCCAAAACCCACGACCCGTGAGGTTACAACCTCCGACCACCAGCCGAGCGAAGAGACGAAAAAGTCATACACTCCGCCGATGATACCGCTGGTGACGAGCACCAACGCTTGCTTCCCACCCCGTTCGCCTGCCATGAGGATTTCGGTTGTCGCCGTTGCCTCGGGAAATGGTAGCTTCCCGTGCATGTCTTTGACAAAGTACTTACGAAATGGGATGAGAAAGAGGATTCCCAGGAATGCCCCGAATGTGGCCGAGAGAAACATCTTGAAGAAACTTGTCGGGAGATCGAGGATGTACAGTGCCGGAATCGTAAAAATCGCTCCCGCAACGACCGAACCGGAAGTCGAGCCAATTGACTGGACGATAATATTCTGACCGAGCGCACCCTTCACCCGGGCAATGGTGGAGATGCCAACGGCGAGGATTGCGATCGGGATGGCGGCTTCCATCACCTGACCGATCTTCAAGCCGGAGTATGCAGCAGCCGCAGAGAAGAGGACCGCCATCGCCAGGCCCCAAAGTACAGAATATGGAGTTACCTCCGGCACCGAGGCCGTTGGGTCCATGACCGGCTTGTAGACCTCGCCCTCTTTGAGTTCCTTGTATGCGTTCTCTGGTAGAACCTTTGTTGTCGATTGATGTTCCATGTAGTTTCTCCCTGTTGTTATCGGGTTGCCCCTCGCGGTGCCACGAAGGCACCAAGGCACGAAGTTGTTCAGAGAATGAAGCGCTTGAGCCCGTTTCTGATGAGCGGGACATTAAAGTTGATCAGGAATCCGAGGCGCTTGCCGGTCAATTTCATGTGGCTGAGAATCTGTGCGTCCCATACAGAATTCGCAATCTCCACCGCTTTCAGTTCACAAATCACAAGATCATCAACAAGCACGTCGAGTCGCAATCCTTCGTCAAATGAGATACCGTCGTACGTAATCGGGACGTTCACCTGACGGACGGGATGAAAACCAAGTTTCGAGAGCTCATGACAGAAACATACTTCATACACCTTCTCCAGAAGTCCTGCACCCAGTTCTGTGTGAACTCGAAAAGCCGCCTCAACAATTCCACGAGCTATCGTTTCTTCTCGTTGAGAAAGCGGTTTGTGATCTGTCGATTCCTTGGTGTCTTTGTGACTTTGTGGCGATTGATGGGCGAGCATATCCTCATCCGCCTAGGCTGCACTTTTTTCCACCCAGACCTGCACGAGGTTCACGACCGTCTCCACAGATTTCTCCATACCCCACAATGACGCCCACTCCGTCTTGCCATGATAGTTCTGACCGCCTGTGAAGATGTTCGGTGTCGGAAGCCCGTTCGCAGTGAGCTTTGATCCGTCTGTACCGCCTCGAATGGGAACCCATTTCGGCTCCATGCCGGCCCTCTTTGTCGCTTCCCAGAGACAATCGAGCACCCGTGAATCTTTTTCCAATCCTTCACGCATGTTGCGGTACGATTCGATGATCTGAAGCTCGATCCTGGCTTTGGGATGAAGCGGCTGAACTTCCGCGATAATCTTCTCGAGTTTCTTCTTTAGCTCGTCGAGCCCTTCGGTGCGGAAATCCCGGAGAAGGATCTTCACGACTGATTTGGCTTCCTCCCCCTGAAGTACATGAGGATGAATGTACGGCTCGTATCCCTCTGTAGTCTCGGGTGCCATATCCCGCGGCATTCTGGCGATGATATCAGCAATCGTTCGGATCGAGTTTACCATAATCCCTTTGGCGGTACCGGGATGGATGTTGCGACCGTGCACAGTAATGACGGCTGAATTCGCGCTGAACGTCTCTTTGTTCAATTCTCCCGCTGTGTCGCCGTCAATGGTGTAGGCAAACTGCGCGCCGAATTTCTGGATATCGAAATACTTCGTTCCGGCCCCGATTTCCTCGTCAGGAGTGAATCCGACTTTGATATCGCCGTGGAGCAGTGCGGGATGTTCCAGGAGGTACTGCATCGCAGTCATGATGATCGCGATCCCTGCTTTGTCGTCGGCGCCGAGAAGTGTTGTCCCGTCGCTTGTGATGATCGTCCGTCCAATTTCCTTTTTGAGAGCGGGATTTTCAGATTCGCGGATCACAACAGAAGAATCTCCGGGCAACACAATGTCGCCGCCGGCATAGTTGGTGATCACCTGAGGTTTCACGTTGGTACCTGATGTCGACGGCGAGGTGTCCACATGCGCGACGAAACCGACTGCCGGCACGTTGCCATAGGCCGGATGTGCTGACGGAATATTGGCAGGTAGCGTCGCCGTGACATACCCATACTTGTCAATCGAAACGTCTTTCAAACCAAGCTGGTTGAGCTCTGTAACAAGCATTTTGAGCAGGTCAAATTGCTTCGCGGTGCTGGGGTACGATTCGGATTCTTCCTGCGATTGCGTGTCGACAATTACATAACGCAGGAATCGATCAAGAACGCTCTCTTTCATGGTTTGTTCCTTCGCAGAAATGGTGGCGGCCCGTCCCGATTACTTCCAGGGAACGGCGTTGAGCAAGAGAGAATTGTGAGTCTATGTTGATGTTGCGGATCAGCCTGCATCTCACCACGGATGTCAAACCGGATCTTGATCGATGAGAAACAACGCAGGGAGAGAAAATATCGGTGGCCTAATTAAAGCGAAAATGAAGAAAATTCAAAGCGGAAAGTAATGGCAGAATTGGCGCCCTCAAGTGGCGGGGTCGAGAAAATCCCTGACGACCTCAAAGAATCGGCCGGGTGCCTCTGCATGGACCCAATGGCCCGCCTCAATCGTGACGATCTGAGCTTCCGGGAAGAGGTGAAGGATGTTGATGTTGTCAGATCGATCAATGTAGCCTGAACGAGAACCCCGCACAAACAACGTGGGTTTCTGAAATGGAGTCCCTGAATCGATTCCCTTCATCAGTTCGCCGTACTTCATCTCCAGGACCTTGATGTTTGCCTTCCATGTGAACCGTCCTGCATCATCGCTGCCGAGGTTCTTCATGAGGAATTGTCGTATGGCTGCATCTGGGACATGCCGGGCAAGTTGCGCGTCGACCTGCTGTCGGGCTTGCACCGTGGACAGGTCGATTGATCTCAGTGCGTCAAAGATTCCATCATGCAAAGAAGGATATGCCCGTGGTGCGATATCCACAACAATGAGCTTCTCAACCCGGTCAGGATTGTCGAGAGCGAACCGCATTGCGGTCTTGCCTCCCATAGAGTGGCCGAGAAGAGATGCCGGAGGGAGAAGAAGGTGATCGTACAAATCGAGAAGGTCCGAAGCCAGCGCTGGGTAGGTCATCTCATCGGAATGAGCTGACCGGCCGTGATTGCGCTGGTCAACAGCAATGACTCTGCGGTGCTTCGCAAACGATGTGCTGAGGGTGTGCCAGTTGTCGAGGGAGCCGAGAAGGCCGTGAAGAATGATGAGAGGCCGTCCGGTCCCGTATTCCTTAAAGAAGGGGATCATGCGTCTCAGTTGCCAAGAGCGCGGAGCGTGAACTTTGGTATGGTGACACGGAACAGCTCACCCGAGTTGCGTTCCATGAGGTAAGTGCCCTCCATGGATCCTTCCATCGTCTCGAGAATGCAGTAGCTGTTGTATTCGTGAGATGCGCCTGGTTTGATGAGCGGCTGCTTGCCGACAACGCCTTCGCCTTCAACTTCCTCCATCCGGCCGCTCGAATGATTGATGAACCAGTGTCGGCGCAAAAGCCGCACTGGCAGCGGAGTGTGATTCTCAATCCGTATGAAATACGCAAACACGAATTTTCGCTGAAGGGCATCGGACTGGCCATCCATGAACACAGGCCGGACGATAATCCGGATTCCTTCAGTAACGGCTGTGTACGTCATCATATGAGCCAAGATACGGCGAAGGCCTCTGAACCTCAAGGCCTGGCTCTACTCGAGCTGCAATGATTCTCCGTTCCTCAGAACATGCACTGCGTTTGAGCATCCCCGTTGTTCAGCTTCCGCGAGAAGGAGCTGAGGAGGCTCCGCCATAGGTTCGTCGCTGATCCAGAATGTGCCCCAATGAATCGGTACGAGATGGCGAGCGCGAAGATCGAAGAATGCCTGAAGCGCGTTTGCCGGGTGGAGATGGAGATTCTTGAACCAGTGTTCCGGCTTGTATGCTCCGATCGGGAGCAGTGCGACATCGATAGTGAACCGCTTCCCGAGCTCCTCAAAGAAACTTTCGTATGCCGTGTCCCCGGCAAAATAAACGGTATGGTGACCAGCCTGAATGACATAGCCTGAGCACGCCAATGAAGTCGCGTCTCCGGGTTTCCTCTTGCTCCTGTGCTTGGCGGGGACAGATGTGATGGTCACACCGTTTCCTTCCACCCGTTGCCACTGATCTGTTTCGATGACTTCATTGAAACCGGCCGCACGTCCGTATGATCCCAGACCTCTGGGAAGAATGAGCGGGGCAGTGTGCCTGCGACTCAGCTTTCTGAGCGTTTTCAGATTCAAATGATCATAGTCGCTGTGGGACACGAGGATGAAGTGAAGTGGAGGGAGCTCTTCAAGTGCGATTCCGGCCGGCTGAAGCCGGGGAAACAGGAAGGAAACGGTCCGGGAATAGATGGGATCGGTGAGGATGTTGATGCCATCCAGCCGTATCAAGACGCTCGCGTGGTTAATGACGGTGATCGTGCCTGCCATACGAATGACGAAATGATACTCAATACTTCAAAGTGTTGCAAACTCGTTTGAACGGCAACCGTTTTTGCATGATATTCGGAAAGAGGTGTAGCGAAGAAGGCGCATTCGTCGCCGGTGGAAGAAACAAGGAAATCCTTGAGATGAGTCCTACTGAGTATGATGTCATCATTGTTGGTGCTGGCGCAGCAGGTTTGATGTGTGCAGTTGAAGCCGGGAAACGAGGAAGATCGGTGCTGGTCCTGGAGCATAATCAGAACATCGGAAAGAAGATCCTCATCTCCGGGGGCGGCCGCTGCAACTTCACGAACCTCAGCATCACTGCGGCCAACTACCTCTCCCGAAATCCCCACTTCTGCAAATCTGCTCTTGCCCGATATACGCCAGGTGATTTCATCGCGCTGATTGAGAAACATGGAATTGCCTATCATGAGAAGACGCTGGGGCAGCTCTTTTGTGATGGAAAAGCTGATCAAGTCGTGTCGATGCTCAGTCTCGAATGCGAAGAAGCGGGCGTTGTCATTCGTACTGGCTGTGAAGTCCGAAGTGTGAAGAAGGAAGACAGGTTTTCCGTAGGGACTTCTCTCGGTGAGTTCACTTCCGATTCACTCGTCGTCGCCGCGGGCGGGCTTTCGGTTCCGCAGCTCGGCGCGACGAATTTTGCATTTCTTATCGCACGGCAATTCGGACTGAAGGTAACGAAGCTCAGCCCGGGTCTCGTGCCTCTGACATTTGCGCCGGAAGACGTGAGACTGTTTGGATCACTCGCCGGAATCTCGGTCGACGCCATCGTGAGCGTAGGAGATGTCTCATTCCGCGAAAACCTCCTCTTCACACATCGCGGCTTGAGCGGACCAAGTGTGCTGCAAGCTTCTTCATATTGGAAGGATGGTGAACCGCTTGTGATCGATCTGTTGCCTGACGATGTCGGCGATGGGTTTCTGAGGAACCAGAAGTCTGCGAAGAAGGAGCTGTCGTCAATTCTCGATCAGAAACTCCCGCGTCGCTTCGCGGTGGAATGGTGCAACTCAATCGGGGGTTCGAAACCTTTGAACCAGTATTTGCCCGGGGAACTGGAACAAATCATGCACGGGCTGCACTATTGGACGACCTATCCCACGGGCACGGAAGGGTTCGGGAAAGCGGAGGTGACAGTCGGCGGAGTGGATACAGATGGCCTCTCGTCGAAATCCATGGAGGCACGAAACGTCCCTGGTTTGTATTTCGTCGGCGAGTGTGTGGACGTCACTGGCTGGTTGGGAGGATACAACTTCCAATGGGCGTGGTCATCGGGCTGGGTTGCGGGACAGTATGCCTAGATCGTGTAGAGGTCCAACTTTTCCAGTGGATTCAAATGAAAAGTCGGACCCCTACGTGCGCGCACCTAGAACCTCGGCGTTATCCCTATGTTGTAGAACACAAACGAGTACAGATCCGCCGTCTCTTCCAGCGCTTTTGTTGTGCTGCTGGCGCCATGCCCAGATCTCGTCTGGATTCTGATCAAAACAGGATTCTTCCCCTTAAACTTCTCCTGCAACGTTGCCGCGTACTTGAACGAATGCGCCGGCACCACACGATCGTCATGATCTGCCGTTGTGATGAGCGTGGCCGGGTACTTCAGCCCCTCCTTGATGTTGTGAAGCGGGGAATACTTGTAGAGCGCTTCAAACTCCTCTTTATTATCGCTTGAGCCGTAGTCAGGAATCCAGTTCCACCCGATCGTGAACTTGTGGAACCGCAGCATGTCCATCACTCCGACAGCCGGAAGGGCAACCTTGAACAGTTCCGGCCGCTGATTCATCACCGCGCCAACCAGGAGCCCGCCGTTTGATCCACCCTGAATGGCCAGCATGGAAGATGACGTGTATTTGTTTGTTATGAGGTACTCCGCGGCTGCGATGAAATCGTCAAACACGTTCTGTTTATTGAGCTTGGTGCCGGCTTTGTGCCACTCCTCCCCGTACTCGCCCCCTCCGCGCATGTTCGCCGACGCGTAGACAAATCCCTGTTCGAGCAGAGCAAGCCGCAGGGGATTGAATCCTGGCGTTGTCGAAATGTTGAACCCGCCGTAGCCATAGAGCAGTGCGGGATTCCTTCCGTTTCGTTCCAATCCCTTCTTGTGGACAATGAACATTGGCACCTTTGTCCCGTCTTTGCTTTTGAAAAACACTTGTTCCGTCACGTAGTCGGAGGAATTGAAATTGGAGATCGACGGAGCGCGAAAGAGCGTGCTCGTTTTGGTCACAAGATCATACTTGTAGATGGTAGGGGGGAATGTGAATGAGGTAAAGGTGTAGAATACGAACGTGTCCTCCTTCTCGCCGCCGAATCCTCCTGCAATGCCAAGTGCGGGCAGTTTGATCTCGTTTTCCAGCTTCCCTTTGAGATCGTATACATATGCGCGTGTGGAAACGTCCTTGAGATATGTGACGATCAACTTCCCTCCAACGGAGCTCGTTCCCTGTAGCGGTTCAGGCTTTTCGGGGAGGAGTTCTTTCCAGTTTTCCTCCGCCGGATTCTGAAGATCGACGAGGATCACTTTGCCGTTCGGTGCGTTTTTGTTCGTTCTGATGAGGAGCATGTTGCCGATGTTGTCGATGACGCCGAAATTGAACTCCCCGATCTCCGCAACGATCGGCTTGAACGTCTTGTCACCCTTGCTCAAATCCCTGTAGAAAAGTGCGTTTCCCTCTTTCCCTTTCCCTCTTTCTGAAATTGTGAGCAGAGCGAAGCGCCGATCCTCTGTAACACCGACAGTATTAAACCTCTCGGGATTGCCGGGATCAGCATACACCAGTTCGTCCTCCGACTGGGGCGTTCCGACTTTGTGGTAGTACACCCTGTGGTTGACGTTTTTGGAGGAGAGCTCTTTTCCTTTTTCCGGAGCATCGTATCGGCTGTAGAAGAAGCCATTTCCAAACCACGCAGCGCCGGAGACCTTGATCCATCGGAGCGTGTCAGGAAAGTACTTCTTCGTGGTGGTCTCCATCACGTAGTAGTTCTGCCAGTCCGATCCGCTCTGGGAGATTCCGACAACGGCCATGGTGCCGTCCTTCGTAAGACTGAAGGCCCCGAGTCGGGCCGTCCCGTCGGCAGAAAGTGTATTTGGATCAATCAGTACTTCGGGATTCCCGTCGAGCCCCTTCTGAATGTAGAGAACACTCTGGTTCTGAAGCCCATCGTTCTTGTAGAAGAAGTAGGTCTCCCCGCGATGAAACGGTGCGGTGTATTTGGGGTAGTTGAACAGGCCTTCGAGCCGTTGTTTTACCTGTTGCCGGTATGGGATTTTCTCGAGATAGCCGAACGTGACCTTGTTCTGCGCCTCGACCCATTGAGCGGTTTCGGGGGAGTTATCGTCTTCGAGCCAGCGGTACGGATCGGCAACCGTTGTGCCGAAATACGTATCGGTGTGATCGACCTTTTTCGTCTGAGGGTAAGGTAACGTCTGGGCGAACGACGTGCTGATGAATCCTATTGTGAAGAGCACAATCGTCGCAAGGATGAGTGAAGGCTTGGAGTAGGGTTTCATAGATGTTGCTCCTGACGTGAGGTGGACCGATCCCCTGGGGATTCAGAGATTGGCGCTGATCGTGAAGAGAAGTTGATCGGAATATATTCAAAAAAGAGAGGCCCGGCAACATGGCCGGGCTCTTTGAGGCATGCACTGTAACGCGGAAAAACTACTCGTATCTCAGCGATTCCACAGGATCTACGCTGGCTGCCTTACGGGCAGGGAAAAGGCCGGCAAGAAGTCCGATGGTCGCCAGAACCCCGGTCGTAAGAAGCATCGTCGTTGCGGAAAGCACTGGCCTCCCGAGGAACTGCATCGCGTTGATGCCGTCGCCGGTTGGGATCATCCGCACGACGGAAATCACGCCGTAGGAAAATAGGATTCCGACGCTCCCGCCAATGAAGGCGAGGAACAATGCTTCGAAAATAAACTGGGAGAGAATGTAGGATCGTCGTGCACCCACGGCCATCTTGATGCCGATTTCTCGTGTGCGTTCTTTGACCACAACGTACATCACGTTTGCCACTCCGACACCGGCAATGAGGAGCGTGAGAAACCCGATCGCAAAAAGAAAGATCGTGACCCCGAGACCGACTTTTCGGCTGATCTTCTCTGCCTCGATGAAATCCCAAACGCCGAGTGCCCGTTCATCGGTTGGATCGAAGCGGTACTTGCTGCCGAGCACTCTGAAGATCTCACTCTTCACCCGCTCCTGCTGGCTTGGATCCGATGGCCGGACGAGCATCGAATTAACGTAGATATTGCCGTACGATGTCTTGAACGTTGTGTACGGCATAATAGCCCGGCGAACGTCAGGTCCGTTGTTCATCGCCGTCTGAATTTTCTTTTGCATGATCCCGATGACAGTGAACGGGACCTTATCAACCATCAACGTTTTGCCGATGGGATCTTCGGTCTTGAAGATATCCCGGGCAATATCAGGGCCGAGGAACATGACCCGGCGTTGCTCGAGCACGTCAACCTCGTTCAGGAACCTGCCGTGTGCGCTCGGAAACATTCGCCGCATCTCCTCAAAGAAAGGATTGACGCCTTCGCATTCTGTGGTCACGGAGAACGTTCCGTAGCTCAACGTGACGTTGCGGCGGTATTGCGGCGAGATCATGTCGATCGAGGGAATCGCCCTTGCGAGCAGGGCGGCATCGTCTTCCACCATTCTGATGGGTCGCCCTTTTGGCAGGCCATCAAACACCAAACCCGTCTGTCCGCCGTAGACGATCATGATCCTGTCACCGGCGTTCAACATCCCTTTCATCATCTGATCACCGAGGCCTTCGCCGAACGAGAGGAGGAGCACAACCGCTACGGTTCCCCACGTGATAGCGATGAGCGTGAGGATGGCCCGGGTGCGGTGCGCCCGAAGGTCCTGAAAGAAGTCTCTGAGAAGCTCGAGGTACATTTTCGATCTACAATTGATGATTGTCGATTGTGTGTGATCAATCTCCGTTGCCACCTTCAAATCGAAAATCGACAATCGGAAATTGACAATTCCCGTGCTTTACGTGCGAAGACACTCCACAACATCCAGATTCGCCGCCTTGCGGGCCGGCATGAGGCCGGCTGCGAGCCCTATAACGCAGAGAATCGAGATCGTGGCAATGGCAACTTCGGCCGAGAGCTCAGGTGTTCCAACGTATTCCTGAATCGGGACGTATTGAAGCACAGTGATGATGCCGAGCGCAATCAAGAAACCAAGCGCCGAACCGAGTCCAACAATGAAGAACGTTTCCATGAAGAACTGAAAGAGGATGTTCGACCGCTTTGCACCGACAGCCCGCTTGACCCCGATTTCCTTGATCCTCTCCTGCACAACGATGAACATGATGTTCGCAACTCCGATGCCGGCAACTCCGAGCGTGAAACTACCAATGGCTCCCATGAAGATGTTGAAGCCGAGAAAGAAGTAGAAAATGAACTTGTCGAATTCTGTCGTATCCCAGATCCAGACCGCGTCTTTGTCTGTCGGATTGAACTTGTATCGCTTTGCAAGAACCTGGCGCACCTGCTCGACAACGTGCTCTCCTTGCCGCGGATCATGGACTTGGTAGATGATGTTGTTGAGGTAGATGTTGCCGTAAATCGACGAATGCGTCGAGGCCGGGATGAAGATGCGGTCCTGGTCCCTTGAGTTGTACGACGAGCTCTGTGTCTTCTTCTGCATCACACCGATGACCGTGAAGGGCACTTCTCCGACGTAGATGATTTTTCCCAATGCGTCACTCTGTCCAAAGAGAAACTCTTTCACCTTGTTGCCGATGACCGCTACGCGCTTGCGGTTCTTCATGTCAATGTCATCAATGAACCGGCCGTTCGGCTCCGGAATGATGTTCCGCATGTCGGCATAGATGGGATAGATCCCCGAGATGAGCGGCGTGAGGATGTTCTGACCGACGCGCGTTGGTGTGCGACGCCCGAATTCAGGGCTGATCGCCTTGATGTCCGGTATCTGGCTCGCGAGAAGCTTTGTATCGTCCTCGACGAAACTCATCGGCCGACCGATGCCAAAACCTTCCCATGGCTTCGTCGTCTTGCCGGGAAACATGATCGCAATGCTCTCGCCGATCCCGTGCATGTTGACGGACATCTGCTTTTTGAATCCCACACCGAACGCAATGAGTACAATGATTGTCACGGTCCCCCACACGATGCCGAACATCGTGAGGAACGCGCGCAACTTCTGCGCACGGAGATCAAGGATGAATTCTGAGATTATAGTGCCGAGATGGTTCATAGTGTGCTATTCAGGCTGTCAGCTATCAGCCTTCAGCGATCAGCCTGTATTGGCTGACGGCTGAATGCTGACCGCTAACGGCTAGTCGATCTTCTTGACAGGTTTCTCAAACACCTCATCCCCTTCCTTCAGGCCGGAGATGACTTCGATATTGATGGCATCGCTCAGACCGGTCTTGATGAGCCGCTGTTCCTCCTTGCCGGTGCCGAGAGCGACGTTCACAAGCGAAGAATCGTTACGGAATGTAACGACCCGCTCGGGAATCGTGAGGACATCAGTCTTCTTCTGTATGATGATGTTTGCGTTCGCTGAGTAGCCTGCGCGAAGCGTTGTGTTCTTGGCGCCGGGAATGAGAATCTCGATCGGGAATACGGTCGCGTTGTCTTTCTTCTGGGCCTTCAGCCAGATCTTCTTCAGGAAGCCTTTCACAGTGTCCGTGGGCAACGCACCAACCTTGATCTCAACTTCCATTCCTTCCTTCATCTTGCCAACGTCGATTTCGTCCACCGTGCCTTTGAAGAGAAGCCGCTCCATATTCGCCATCTTCATGAGAACGGTCCCTTCCATGAACGACGTCTGGGGCGTCACCTGATCGCCGACTTCAATCGCACGGTTCAGAACAAATCCGTCAATCGGAGCTTTTACGATCGACTCGATCTCCGTTTCACCGATTTTCACCTTGCCGCTTTCGAGGAGCGCAAGCTTTTCGCTTGATAGCTTCAGCCGGAGTTCTGCCGCATCATAGAGCTTCTGGAAATCCTCGAATTCTTTTTCGGAAATAAGCTTGTTCTGATGCAACGCTTCCTGGCGCGTGCGGTCCTTCTTCAGATTGTCTACATCGACCTGCGCAAGCTGCGTCTGGCGTTTTGCATCGGCAAGTTCCAGAGGTGTCGGGTCCGGCCTTACTTCGAGTAATGGCTGTCCGGCCCTAACGAACTGCCCGACCTCAACGAAAATGTGTTTGACGACGCCGGATACTTTCGATTTCACGGAGACCTCGATCTCAGGCTCAATGGTACCGACGGCGAGCGCCTTGTCGACAATCGTTCCTGTTTTGACTTTCACTTTCGGAAGCACCTCGTCCTTCGAGGAATTCGAGTTTCCGATGAAGAGTACAGCCGCGACAGCAAGAACGACCACGGCAAAGGAGGAAATGATGATCTTCTTTTTCATGAGTGCCTCGTGGAAGGTGCTATGAACGTGGAGAGAGTCAGCGTTGAAAGCGTTCTCATTCTCGCTATACGCCGCGCTGAGCAAAATGTTACGACCGTCGGGAATGAAGAGCGGCCAATAGGCCGGATGGAACGAGCCTTTTTTGACTCTGCAATCGGCTAAAAGGTTGCTGCTCTGCGGAGGGTGAAAACGTGCCCGGCTCTATTGCCGAACTGAGGCGACAAACCTGTCAATGCGGTCGAAATACTCCTCGCCGCCGATAAAGAACGTGTCGTTATGGTCTGCGGCAGGGATTTCGTAGTATTCCTTCGGCTCGTTGGCGGCCTGAAAGAGCCTGCGTCCCAGGCTCACGGGAATGATGTCATCCCGCGAGCCGTGGATAACAAGAATCGGAACAAGGAGGGTCTGGATCTTGTCGATCGAGTTCAGTTTTGTTCGGAGAGTCAGGTGAACAGGAAGAAACGGGTACGCAAGGCGTGCGACGTCTTTCGCAGATGTGAAGGTTGATTCGAGAATCAGTCCCGCGGCGCGCCGGTGAAGGGCAACATCAACCGCGATTGCCCCGCCGAGGCTGGTGCCCCACAGAAAGATCCGCGACGGTTGAACGCCTGGAAGGGTGCTTACATAGTCAAACGCTGCCCGGCCATCTTCGTACAGGCCTTCTTCTGAAGGCGATCCTTCGCTCCGTCCATACCCGCGGTAATCATACATCAGCACATTGTAGCCTCGTCGCTGCAGGGAACGAAGAATAAGATACCGGTGTGAGATATTGCCGGCATTTCCGTGTGAGATCACGAGAGTTGCCTTCGCGCTCTCGGCTGAGGCGTACCAACCGTGTATCTTCACCCCGTCGGCGGTTGTGATCCAGCAATCGCGGAGATTGGGAATCGCCTTCGCCTGATCGTACGGTCCGGACGGGTATTTGTCGGGGAAGTATATGAACTTCTCTTCGAAGAGCATCGCTGCAATGGTCCAGAACAGTATCGCTGCGACGGCCGCAATCAGAACCATGCGCAGCCATTTCAACAAACGTTTCATGAGGAAGGTCCTCACCTCATCGAGCACCACCAAATGACCCAATGACTCAATGCCCCGACAGAATCTCGCCATCTGATGATCTGGCCATCGAGTCAATTGGCTGAAGCGATCTGACCCGCTGGCTCGTTGACCCGATCACTCATCACTTCACATAATAGTCTATCATTCGTTCGATTGCTGCACTGCAGACAGGATCGAATCCGATGAGGCTGAGAGAGAACATCCTGCAGTCGACCGCAGGGCGGTAGACTCCCTTGGAGACATAGCCCGCACCTTCAAAGGCGCCGGCCTTTCCTGCGTACTTCGAATTCTTTAGAAGATCCTGTGCTTGCCGATAGAGAGGTTCCCGCTTCGCGTAATAGTCCGGCGCGAGACGATCGAGCTTTGCCCGGGCAGCCTCGAGACTGTCAAAGGTGCTCTTCTCCCACGGCGTGGGGAGAGGTGTATCCTTCGATACGAGGTCCTTCCATTTCAGCTTGGCGGGATCGTTGAGCGCCGTCAGGTTTGGCTCCCAGGGTTCGACACCCTTTTGGTACATGTCGACATATGACACCTGAGACGTGTAGTACTCGTCGCCGAGGCCCGCGAACGAGTGACCGAATTCGTGTACGAACACATAGTCCATCTGCCATTCCTGTCCCTTCGCGTCACTCTGCGTGAAGCACGTCTCATAGAGGTTGTAGATTCCGCCTCCGCCGTACCGGCTGTCGTTGATCAGAATGGCGATGGCATCGTACGGCACTGCTGACGCGATATCGCGTAGGCGACGGTTTTCCTCCGTCAACACATACCGTGCGCTCCCGAATGTGTTGTACGTTGTCCCGAGCGTGTTGTCCTTCCAGATATTCTTATCCGGGATGTCGATACCCGATTGTCCTGACTCGACTTCAATCGTCCAGACATTGAAGTCCTTCCTTCGTTCTTTAAATGGACTCGTTCCGAGAAGCGTCTCCGCGAAGTGCTTCGCATCGGATCGGAATTTTTCCATGTCGTTCTTCGAGTATCCATCGCCGAGTATGACAACGTCGACCTTGCTCTGCGGAGCGCCGTTATCGATGAGCTTCGCGGTCTTGAAGAGAAAGCCGTGGAATTCATGGTGCACCTGTACTGGCGCATTGGGATCAATTACCGTCGAAAAGATTTCGTGAAAGACCATCTGTTTGTCGCGGCGCGAAATCGTCAGTTGCACGGGTCCCTTCGGATAGGGAAGGGTGACCGTTTCATGGAATGTCCGGAACATCCCGCTGATCGCCTCTTCGGTTGTCTGCCATTCGCTGAAGTATGTGCAGTATCCGCGACTGAAAATGGTCTGGGATGAGGCGATGTCATAAACCCGCATCATGTATTCCCCCAGGTTCAGGGGGTCAATGAGTTGAGAGTGGGTTCCTGACCAGACTCCTTCTTCATAAATCTTATCGAGACTGTAGGTTTCCTGCCCTTTCGTGCCTGTGTGGTAGAGGTCGACACGCATCGTTTTGTCGAGGAAATATTTGTTGAATTGTGACGATGCAATTGTTGTCGCTGCAAGAATGCATATTAACAAGAAATGAAGGCGTTTCATGACGTTGCTCCCTTGGTGTGCTTTGAAACATGGTCTCGATCGGGCTTGGTAGCCCAACCAGTCCGAAATCCTAAATCCCATATCCGCAATCGGCCTATTTTCTCTTCACCGAGACAATGATGATCGGCTCAACCGGCACGTCCCGGAATGCCCCAAGCGTTTGCGTCTTTGTAGCGGCGATTTTGTCAACGATCTCCATCCCTTCAATCACCTTTCCGAAGACTGCGTAGCCCCATCCCTGCGCACTGATGTCGAGGCTTGCGTTGTCGACGACGTTGATGAAGAATTGGGATGTTGCGCTGTGGGGGTCCTGTGTCCGGGCCATCGCGATGGTGCCACGCTCGTTCTTCACGCGGTTGTCCGACTCGTTCTTAATGGGGGGAAAGACCGGCTGACGCTTCATCATGTTCTTCGTGAAGCCCCCTCCCTGGATCATGAAGCCGGGAATGACTCTGTGGAAAACCAGGCCGCCGTAGAATCCCGTGTCAGCATACGCGAGGAAGTTCTTTACAGAAATCGGAGATTCTTTTTCATAGAGAAGAACCGTGATATCGCCGAGGTTCGTTGCGATGACGACTTTTGTTGTGTCATGCTTTGATTGGGCCACCGTCACAGTTGTCATGACCGAAACGGTCAATGTGCAGAAAAGAAGAGTGATGAGCCTCATGTGGGTTTTCTTTGCTCCTATTTTTGAGATTCTTGTAGCGTCCGATTTTCACCAGAACACGCATTGTGGGATCGGGCTCTCCTTGAATGATCGCTGCCGTGCACTTCACGGGACCGGTATCTTATCCATATTTCCACTCTTTGTCAAACGGTGAAAACAAAAAGGCATCCTGGGAACAGGATGCCTTCGATGGAGGGTCTCCCCGGATTCAAGCTATTCCGCAGCCCGTTCAGCGTAAACCGTCACGCTGAAAATTCCAATTCTATTCCGTTTTAATTCCCTCAGCTGTTCCAGCGTCAGGTATTGTGCAAGGATTGCGTTCGGGATGTCAATCTTGCGTTCTTTCTGCGTCGTGATGTTTACGAAGCCTGCATCTCTGATGATCGCCAGGTATTCTTCCTTTTGAACCGCTCCCGAAATGCAGCCTGCATAGAGTTCCGCTTCGTGACGCAGATCCTCAGGGAGTTCGCCCTGCAGGACAATGTCAGAAATGCTGAAATGTCCCCCGGGCTTGAGAATGCGAAAGGTCTCCGTGAAAGCCTTCTTCTTGTCAGGGACAAGATTCATCACACAATTACTCACGACAACGTCGGCAATTCCGGAATCAATTGGCATGTTGTCGATGTCTCCAAGGAGAAACTCAACATTCGAGAAGCCGAGCTTCTGCGCATTTTCCCGTGCTTTATCGACCATTGCTTGTGTCATGTCGAGACCAATGATACGGCCGGAATCTCCTGCAATCGAGCGGGCGACGAAGCAATCGTTCCCCGCTCCGGAACCGAGATCAACGACAGTGTCGCCAGGCTTGATGCGGGCGAACTCCGTTGGCAGTCCGCATCCCAGAGCGAGATCGGCGTCGGGCACGTAGCCGGGAAGGGAGGCATAGTCCTCCGCCATGACCGAAAGATTGGTGTCGGAGCAGCCACACGTGCTTCCGCAACAACTTGATTGGTTTTGCTGCTTCGATTGGTTTGCGATGGCCGCATACTTCTCTTTGACCATCTCTTTGATTTCTTGCTCGGTGCTCATAACGATCCTCCAATCGCAATATTACGATAAATGAAAGGAAAAAAATATCACTGAGTTGAATAACGGCCACTGAGTATACCACGGATGACACAACGAATGACACCGAGGTACCTGTGCCGTGTTGGTCCGTGTGCCATCGGTGGTGAATCTCTTCTTTCCGTCCAGGCTCTGGTGCCACTTCTCATAAGAGATCTTGTATTCAGTGAGGCACTAGCAGCATTTCTTGACATCGATCAAGAACTGCGAAAGCAGTTGCTTAGCCTCGCCCCATGCTTTCTGATCGATGCAGTAGCACACCCGGGGACCTTCAATCTCGCCTTTGATGAGCCCGACCTTCTTCAATTCGGCAAGATGTTGTGAGATGGTGGCCTGGGAGAGGGGGAGTTCCTGTACGATATCCCCGCACATGCACGCCTCCTGGCCGGCCAGGAACTCGAGGATCGCAATTCGTGCAGGGTGAGCCAGCGCCTTTGCCACATCGGCGATCCGGTTTTGCTTGTTTGTGAACGATTCCTTCTTTGAGCGTCCCATAGGTTGTCTATCGTAATATTACGATAAAGGTTTCAGTGTGTCAAGAAAAATTTCTTAGGTCTGTGCAGGTCCGTCTGGCGGAGATAAAGCAAAAAAAGGCATCCCGTGAGAACGGGATGCCTTTGATTGCCGATCAGCAAGGAGTGGCTACGTTCCGGCAGAATAGTCGTCCATGTACTTCTTCTGCTCAGTCGTGAGCTTGTCGATATGAATATTCATGGTCGCGAGCTTCACGCTGCCGATTTCCTGGTCCTGCTCAGCGGGAATATCATACACCTTGTTCTCGAGCCGCTTGCCCTTCTTGTACAGCTCGGCAAGTCGGAGCTGAGACATGAACTGGTTGGCAAAGGACATATCCATCACTTCCGACGGATGTCCTTCCGCTGCGGCGAGGTTTACGAGCCGGCCCTGGGCGAGCACGTAGATGCGCCGGCCGTCTTTTAATGTGTACTCCTCGTTGTCGGCTCGCACTTCCCGGACGCTCTTCTTCAGCTTCGCGAGATCCTTGAGATTGACTTCGCAATCGTAGTGACCGGTGTTGCAGACGATCGCACCATCTTTCATCAGCTTGAAGTGCTTTTCCGTGATGACGTCCTTCACGCCGGTGGCGGTGACGAAGATGTCGCCGATCTTCGCTGCCTCGTCCATCTTCATGACACGGAAACCCTCCAAGGTTGCCTTCAGGGCAGCGGTTGGCTTCACTTCTGTGATGATGACATTGGCGCCGAGACCTTTTGCCCGTGTGGCAACGCCGCGTCCGCAATGACCATAGCCTGCTACGACGACATTCTTGCCGGCAAAGAGGACACTTGTTGCCCGGAGAATTCCGTCGAGCGTCGACTGGCCGGTGCCGTAGACGTTGTCAAAGTCCCATTTTGTTTCTGCGTCGTTCACTGCGATCACGGGATACTTCAGGGCTCCGTCTGCCGCCATTGCGCGGAGTCGGTGAACGCCGGTGGTGGTTTCCTCTGTTCCGCCGATGACCGTCGGAATCAGTTCCGGATGCTTGTTGTGGACGGTGAAAATGAGATCCGCGCCGTCGTCGAGCGTGAGGTTCGGTTTGAACCTGAGCGACTCTTCGATGCACCAATAGAATTCTTCGACGTTCATCCCATGCCAGGCGAAGATCGAAATGCCATCGGCTGCAAGCGCGGCAGCGACATCATCCTGGGTCGATAACGGATTGCACCCGCTCCAGCTGACTTCGGCTCCTGCGGCTACGAACGTCTTCACGAGCACTGCCGTCTCCTTCGTCACGTGAAGGCATCCGGCGATTCGAAATCCTTTCAGAGGTTTGGTCTTGCGGTATTTCTCCTGCAGCGCCATCAGCACCGGCATGCGCGATTCGGCCCACTCGATGCGGAGTTTGCCCGCCTTCGCGAGCAACAGATCTTTTACCTTATACAGTCCTTTTTTCTCATCCATATGCATTAGTTCCAAGTTTCGAGTTAAGAGTATGAAGTTGTGATCGTTCGCTATGTCACCGCACTGCGTTCAGAATGGTCTTTACGAGATCGAGCTTCTCCCAGGTGAATTCCTTTTCCGTCCTGCCGAAATGGCCGTACGCAGCGGTCTTTCGGTAAATGGGTCGAAGGAGATTTAACCGTTTGATGATGCCCTGCGGGGTCATGTCGACTTCCTTCTGAATCACCCGCGCAATCTCCAGATCCGGGACGATGCCTGTTCCAAATGTCTGAACATTGATCGATACAGGCTCACGAACGCCAATGGCATAGGCGACCTGGATCTGGCATTCACTTGCCAATCCTGCGGCGACGATGTTTTTCGCAAGGTGTCGGGCGGCATATGCAGCGCTCCGGTCAACCTTTGTTGGATCTTTTCCGGAAAACGCTCCGCCGCCGTGAGGAGCACGTCCGCCGTAGGTATCGACAATGATCTTCCTTCCTGTCAAGCCTGTATCACCATGCGGACCGCCGATCTCAAACCGTCCGGTCGGATTCACAAAATAGCGTGTCTTCCTGTCGAGCAAGCGCTTGGGGACCACATTCTTCACGACGTACTCAATCACATCTTCCCGAATGCGCTTCTGTGAAACGTCGGGATCGTGCTGAGTGGAGACAACAATTGTATCGATGCGCTTGACCCGCCGCCCATCATACTCCACCGTCACTTGTGTTTTGGCATCGGGGCGGAGATACGGCATGAGTTTCGGCTGTTTCTTCCGGATGTCCGACAGACGGCGTGCGAGTTTGTGCGCGTACATGATCGGCATCGGCATCAATTCCTCAGTCTCGCTTGATGCGTAGCCGAACATCATTCCCTGGTCGCCAGCACCGCCGGTATCAACGCCGCGGGCGATGTCGGGGGATTGAGCATGGATCGCAGACAGGACGGAGCACGAGTCTGCGTCGAACCGGTACTCCGCTTTCGTGTATCCAATATCCCGGATCACTTCACGCGCAATATCCTGCACTTCGATGTAGCCCTTTGTGGTAATCTCGCCGCCGACGACGGCAAGACCTGTTGAGACGAATGTTTCGCATGCGACGCGCGAGTACTTATCCTGCTCCAAAAGAGCGTCAAGCACCGCATCGGAAATCTGGTCGCACACTTTATCCGGGTGGCCTTCGGAAACCGATTCTGACGTGAAGAGGTGATTCATGCATCGTTCCTTACATTGATGATACAATGGTGATAAACTTGGCGCGGACTTGGCACATGCTTCGGGCTGACTGCCGGGGGCCCGGTGGTATCAGCGCGCACCTTTCAACAAGAACTCTCGAGACCTGCCGCTGGAGTTCCTTACAGGATCATCCTAGTCAAACTCGAGTTCAGAGGAGTCGCCGATGTTGATCCGCTTGTAGGTTCCACGCACAATTGCTCTGTTGCCGACGATTGAACCCTCCAGGAGCGTGTTCGCGACAGCTGCGCCTTCACTCACGATCGAATTGCGGATGATGGCGTTCTCCACGATTGCGTCCTCGGCGATCGTCGTGTACGGACCAAGCACGGAGTTCGTCACCTTCGCCCGGGGCGAGATGAAGACGGGGGGCCGGACAACCACGTCCGTCGTGCCCACTGCCGATTGCTGCATATCGAGAAGATGCCGGTTTGTCTCGAGTAATGTCTCCGGTTTTCCGCAATCGAACCAGCCTTCGATTCCGAATGTCGTCATCCGCTCGCCCCGCTCGATCATCATCTGCAGGGCATCCGTAAGCTGGAATTCGCCCCGAGTGCGGATATTTCCTTTGATTTCATCCCGCAAGCACTCCATAAGGACATTCGGGTGCTTGATATAATAGATGCCGACCAGTGCCAGGTTGCTTCTGGGATCCTCCGGCTTTTCGACCAGCCGCCTGATGACACCGTTTTCGAGCTCTGCCACACCAAAGCGTCTCGGATCATCAACTTCTTTGACTCCGAGAACAGAGTTCTCTGAATGCATGAGTGCCCGGAGATCGACGTCGAAGATCGTATCGCCGAGAATGATCAGAATCGGATCGTCTGAGAACGTGTGTCTGGTCAGGTAGATTGCGTGGCCAAGGCCGAGCCGCTCTTCCTGTTCTACAAAATCGATCTTGATGGAATAGTGCTTGACGACGTAGTCTTTGATCATGTCGCCAAGATACCCTACGATGATCGTCGCTTCGTCGAATCCATTCTCGATAATCCTGTCGAGAATATGCCCGACGATCGGCTTTCCTCCCACGTTGAGAAGGACTTTGGGAAGTGTGAAGGTGTGAGGCCGAAGACGGCTTCCTGCACCTGCAACAGGGATGATAGCCCGCATACCAGATCCCGTATAAAAAGAAAATGCGCCAACACGCGCGTACTTCCAAGATAAGAAACAGTTACGTCAAAGAAAAGGTATATGTACCTGTCCGACGAGCGATGGGCGACAGCCGCACACTGTATCTCGTCCTCGTTACCTTGATTCTGGAAGCGCATTTCTGTATTATGCCAACAAAATCCCGGTCTGCATGAAGCAAGAACGGATATCTTCGCGCAAGCAACAGCACGTCGAGCTGACGATTGGTCGGGATGTCACCTTTCGGCACAAGAGCGCCGGCTTTGAGCGTTGGGAATTTGTTCACAACGCATTGCCCGAACTCGACGTCGCCGACATAGATCCCCGCACACGCTTTCTCGGCAAAGAACTCTCCCTTCCGCTCATGATCACTGGCATGACGGGCGGGTACGGGGACGCTCTCCGAATCAACCGGGGACTTGCTGAAGTCTGTGCGGAGCGTCGCCTGGCATTGGGAGTGGGAAGCCAGCGCCAGGCTCTCGAATCGAAAGAATTTCATCGTTCCTATAGTGTCGTACGCGAAGTCGCCCCCGCGATACCGATTGTGGGAAACATCGGCGCGGCAGAAGTGGCGAAGCTGAAAGACGCCTCGACGGTGCAGCGGCTCGTGGAGCTGATACGCGCCGATGCTCTCGCTGTGCACCTCAATCCATTGCAGGAATTTCTTCAGCCGGAAGGGAATCCGGAGTTCCGGGGAGTGCTGCAGTCTCTGGGGATGCTGGTCAGACAGCTCGCGGTTCCGGTGATCGTAAAAGAAATCGGAGCAGGCATCTCGGCAGCGGTTGCGAAGCGCCTGCTCGAGGTCGGGGTGACGCTCATCGATGTGGCGGGAGCAGGTGGCACGAGTTGGGCAGGTGTGGAACTTCTCCGGCGCCATGGGAAGAAATCTCAGAAGAAACATCCTCTGAAAGATCATGATGAGGCGATGAACGTCTTCTGGGATTGGGGCATCCCGACCGTGGATGCAGTGCGTCAGGTGAGCAGTCTGAAAGCGCAATACCAGTCCTTGACCGTCATCGCGTCAGGCGGGATTACAAACGGAATCGATGTCGCAAAATCGATTGCGTTCGGCGCGGATCTCGCAGGTGCAGCGCGGCCATTCCTGAAGGCGCTTGAAGCAGGCGGCACGAAGGAGTTGACGGGTGTGCTCACAGGCTGGGAGCATCAGTTGAAGGGAGCCATGTTCCTCACTGGCTGCAAACGCATTTCGGATTTGCAGCGCCAACAACTTGTCCTGAGAGCATGAAGGGAACATGACCAGAAACTCCACATACAGTGCATGGTACGAGCACACAAGAGCGCTCGTCGAGGATTGTCTTGCGGGGCTGGTACGTGAGACCACACCCCGGTCGCTCTATCAGCCTGTGAAGTATGTGCTTGCAGCGGGGGGGAAGCGTATCCGGCCGGTGTTATTGATGCTCTCGTGTGAAGCGGTCGGCGGAAAGGCCCGAGACGCACTCCACGCGGGGGCTGCCATTGAAATCCTTCACAACTTCACGCTGGTCCATGACGACATCATGGATAATGCGCCTTCCCGCAGAGGACGGAAAACGGTCCACACGAAATGGGACACGAATGTTGCGATTCTCGTTGGCGATGCACTTTTGGCGCTTGCCTACCGTGCACTGTTGCAAACGAAGTCGCCGCACATTCATGAAATCGTGAAGACGTTCACCGATGGCGTGGTAGAAGTGTGTGAAGGGCAGGCATATGACAAGGAATTTGAGACTCGTCGTCGGGTCAGCGTGCGAGATTACCTTCTGATGATCGAAAAGAAGACGGCTAAGATGGTCTCTGTGGCGGCGGAGATCGGGGGATTGATCGGGAATGGATCGCGCCAGGAGATTCGTGCGCTCAAACACTATGGTCATCATGTCGGGCTAGCATTCCAGATTCAGGACGATTTGCTCGACATCATGGCAAATGAAGCAGAGTTGGGCAAACAGATCGGCGGCGATCTGGTGGAAGGGAAGAAGACCTTCCTGTTGCTCGAAGCAATGCGCACCGCCAAGAATCGTGACAAGAAACTCCTGATGGATCTTGTTGCCAACAGGGGTTGTGCGCCGCGCCTCATTCCGGAATACCGAAGAATCTACATCAGAACTGGCGCGGCAGAAGCTGCGCGTCGGCGGATCGAGCGCGAAATCAACCGGTCCAAGGTCGATCTTCACCGGCTTCCCTCAAATCGGGCGCATGCGGTGTTGGAGTGGTTTGCCGACATGCTGCTGCACAGGACTTATTGAGGAGGAGATCTCTGCCAGGCATGATCCAGCGAGAAGTGTCGATCAAAAACCGGGCGGGGCTTCACACGCGCCCTGCAGCAGCACTGGTAAAGCTTGCAGCGTCCTTTAAGTCGGATTTCTTCATCGAAAAAGATGGAATTGAAATCAACGGCAAGAGCATTATCGGTGTCATGACGCTCGCAGCCGAGCAGGGATCAATACTCGTGCTCCGGTTTTCGGGCGACGATGAAGAGGAAGCCTGCAAGGCGGTTGCGGACCTGATTGAACGGGGTTTTGGCGAGTAAAAGTCTGATCTGGCAACGCTTCATAGCGTGCATGAGGACAGATGACTGAAAGCAAGGGTAAAGCCGACCAACCACACAGCCAGGAAACCATTCTGAAGGGAATTCCGGCATCGCCAGGAATTGCCATCGGACCGGTGTCCCTGTTTGTCAAACACACTCCCATCATCGATGAGCATCCCATCCTTCCGGAGGAGGTGGAACGGGAGACTGCGCGTCTTGAACAGGCGATTGCTCGTTCCCAGAAGGAACTCCACAAGATCTTCGAATTTGCGGAGAAAAAGCTCGGCGACGACAAGGTGAAGATCTTCGAGGCACAACAGATGTTCCTCGAGGACGTGGTTCTCTTTGACGCGATCTTCGCCAGGATCCGGTCGGAGAGAAAAAATGCTGAGTTCGTCGTTCATGATGAAATCGGAAAATATCACCGCATCATGCTGGCGGCCAAAGATGAGTACACACATGAACGTGCGCATGATGTGGAAGACGTCCGCAACCGAATTCTTCGCAATCTGCAGGAGCAGCGGGCAATTTCGCGGCTCGAAGGCTCATCGATTATCGTCTCCCAGAACCTGACTGCGGGTGACACCGTCATACTGAGTCGAAACGAAGTCCTGGGGTACGCAACCGATATAGGCGGCATTACCTCGCATACCGCTCTTCTCTCACGCGCGTTGAAGATTCCAGCCGTCGTTGGCCTGAAGACGATCTCCCATATGATTCACGATGGTGTCCACATGGTGCTGGACGGATACAGCGGAACGGTGATCCTGAATCCGACAGAGGAGACCATCCGAAAATTCGAGGCGAAACGCGAACGGTATCATGAATTCGAAGCGCGTCTGGCGGGACTGCGCGATCTTCCGGCAGAGACGCTTGATCACCGCCGGGTGGAGCTTTCCGCAAATGCGGAGTTTGAGCAGGAACTCGACTTCATCAAGATCCAGGGTGCAGATGGCATCGGCTTGTACCGGTCGGAGTACCTTATCGTGGGGAAGGAAACCTTTCCCTCAGAAGAAGAACAGTATGCTCAGTATAAGCTCCTTGCCGAGGCGATGTACCCGAAGCGTGTCATCATCCGCACGTTTGACATCGGCGGCGACAAGTTAATGGCGGAATCCGAGAAGGAGAATAATCCCTTCCTCGGTTGGAGGGGAATTCGTGTCATGCTTGACCGGCCGAATATCTTTATCGAGCAGCTTCGGGCAATCCTTCGGGCGAGCACGAAAAAGAACATCGCGATCATGTTTCCCATGGTGTCGACATTGAAGGAGGTTCGACAGGCGAGGAAGCTCCTCGACGAAGCGAAGCACCAGTTGCGGAAGGAGGGCATTGCGTACGACTCCAGGTTGAAAGTGGGTGTCATGATCGAAGTCCCCGCGGCGGCGGTTGTCGCTGAAGATTTCGCCGAGGAGGTGGATTTCCTCAGCATTGGCACGAATGACCTCATTCAGTACCTTCTTGCAGTCGATCGCGGGAACGATGTCGTGTCGGACCTCTATCAGGAATTCAATCCTGCGGTCATCAGATTTCTTCGCAGAATCATCGAGCGGGGCAAAAAGAAGGGAGTCTGGGTTGGGATGTGCGGTGAGATGGCCGGCGATCCGCTCGCGACAATTCTCTTGCTCGGGCTCGGTCTGGACGAATTCAGCGTTGTGCCGAACATGCTCCCTGAGATCAAGAAGATCATTCGCGGTATCAAGTACTCAGAAGCTCAGCGAATCACGAAGCACGTACTGAAGATGAAGACTGAAGAGGAGATCAAGGATCATCTCCGGTCTGTGATGAAGAAGAAGTTTCCGGATATCCCGATCAATTGAAGGCCCGACCAGTCAAGCTGCCACCCCATCCAATCCCGACAGAAGCCCATGATCATTTCTTCCAAGACAGTTAAGCGTTTCGATCCCGCCGGTATGTATCATTCCATCTCTGAGTTCCCTGCTCAGGTAGAAGAGGCGGTGGAAATCGGAACGGAATCGCGGCTTGCGGGGCTGAAGGGGCGGTTTTCCGCTATTGTCATGGCGGGAATGGGAGGTTCAGCAATTGGCGGTGATCTTCTGCGGTCTTATGCGTCACAGGAACTCGCCGTCCCGTTTGTTGTGAGCAGATCGTACGTCCTCCCGGAGTTCGTGAACTCATCGACACTCGTCATTGTCTCCAGCTATTCCGGCAACACAGAAGAGACGCTCGAAGCATATACAGCAGCGCGTGCCAAGCGGGCGAGAATTCTCTGCCTCACGACCGGAGGAAAAGTCCACCGAATCGCCAAAAAGAATGGCGATCCTGTCATCAGCATTATTCCCGGCCTGCAGCCGCGTGCGGCGGTCGGCTACTCGTTCTTTCCTCTTTTGATTGCGTTCATTCGTCTCGGGCTTCTGAAAAAGAGGGATGGAGACCTCGCAGAGACGATCGGTCTGCTGTGGCGGCTCTCCCGGCGGTATGGCGATTATCGAAGCACGACGAATCGTGCTATCGGACTGGCGAGCGCGCTGCATGGGAAACTCCCGATCATCTATTCTGCCACCGATCACCTCGATGCCATCAATGTGCGATGGCGGAGCCAGCTGAGTGAGAATGCAAAGCAGCTGGCGTACGGACATGTCCTTCCTGAGCTGAATCACAATGAAATCGTGGGATGGGATGTCAACCCGAACCTCATGAAGAAGACGGCTGTCGTGTTCCTCAAAGACCGGGGCATTCATCGCCGTGTCCGGCGGCGCGAGGCAATTACGGAATCTATTGTGCGACGCCATGCCGGAGCGGTGCTGGAAGCAGCCAGTGAAGGGTCTTCTCTCCTCGCACGCATGTTCTCTCTCGTTCATCTCGGCGATTGGGTGAGCTACTACCTCGCACTCCTGAACCGGCGCAATCCCACCCCTGTGACGGTGATTGAGCATCTGAAGGGTGAACTTTCGAAGGCGTGAAGAAGTTACGAGTTCAAAGTCCAAGGGTACAAGTTCCGACAGCGCTGACGCCCAATTGCCTGAAACCTGTCTCTTGAGCTCGCAACCTGTAATCCGGACCTCGCAACTTGAAACCAGAAACCCGTAACATGTGACTTGATCCTCAATCCTTGTGACTCACAGGCTCCTTCCATATATCCTTCTCTTTCTCTTTGTGCAGAGCGCGTCTGCGCAGTTCTATTACTTCGGACGTAACAAGGTCCAGTACACGGAATTCGACTGGAAAGTGCTGCGGACAGAGCACTTTGACATTTACTACTACTCAGAGATGAAGGACCTCGCTGAACGCGGTGCGAAGTTCGCGGAAGACAGCTACAAGATCCACGAGCAGAATTTCAATCACACGATCAGCCGACGAGTCCCTCTCGTCTTCTACAGTTCGCACCTTCACTTCGAGCAGACGAACATCACGCCAGGATTCATTCCGGAAGGAGTCGGGGGGTTCTTTGAATTCGTGAAAGGGCGCGTGGTCATTCCGTTTGACGGCTCGATACAGCGCTTCCGGCATGTTATCCGGCATGAGCTCGTTCATGTGTTCATGCACAGCAAGATCAACAGGATTCTCCTCGATCACCGGGTGTCGCAGAATCGCATGCCGCCGCTCTGGTTCACGGAGGGTCTCGCCGAATACTGGTCGGCAACATGGGACACGCAGGCGGAAATGGTGATGCGTGATGCGGTGTTGAACAACTACGTCGTGCCGGTAAATGACATGGACCGCATCTACGGATCGTTCCTCATGTATAAGGAAGGGCAGAGCGTCCTCGAGTTCATTGCCGAACGGTACGGGTCTGAAAAGATTCTCCTCCTGATGGAGAATCTGTGGAAATCGACGTCGTTCAGTGATGTGATGAAGCAAACGATTGGGAAAACCTACAAAGAGCTCGACGAGGAGTGGCTCTACTACCTGAAGAAGCGGTACTACCCCGTGCTGGCGAAAGAAGACCTGCCGAGTGGCATCACGAAGAACCTCGTGAATGAAGGCTTCAATTCGAAGCCGGTCTTCTATAACAGGGACGGGAAGCGGGAACTCTATTTCGTCGGAAATCACACGGGGTACAGCAGCATCTTCCGCATCGATCTTGATCAGGAGAAGCCTGATCCGGAGCTGGTCATTCAAGGGGAGAAGACATCTGAATTCGAAGCCCTCCATCTGATGCAGAATCGGATCGATATTTCGAAGAACGGTGTGTTGGCGTTCGTCTCAAAGAGCGGGCAATCCGACGTCATTCATCTATATGATCTCAGGCAGGAAAAGCTCACTGAAACGCTCAGATTTCAGGACCTCGTTGTCATCGGTTCCCCTTCCTGGTCACCCGATGGCAGAAAGCTCGCCGTTCCGTCCGTTGATATGGGGGGACACAGTGACCTCTTCATCGTAGACGTTGATTCGCATGAACTGACCCGTCTGACGAATGACCTCTACGAAGAACGCGATCCTGCATGGTCTCCAGACGGCTCCGTGATTGTCTTTGCGTCCGACCGAACGCCGTACGGAAAAGACGGCGCCCTCAATCTCTTCTCGTACGACGTAGCAACGGCAGAAATTGAGTTCGTTACGATTGGAAGCGCGAGCAGTGAAGCGCCGATGTGGTCTCCTGACGGCAGATCTCTTGCGCTCACATCGGACCTCGATGGGTCGCGGAACATCTGGGTACTCGACATGACAATGCCGAAGCGTGAGCGCACCATGAAGAAGCTCACGCACTTCTCGACCGCTGCATTCGATCCCGCCTGGACGGACAAGGATGAAATCGTGTTTGCCGCGTTCGAGAATTTCAGCTTCCAAATCAAGAACCTGCGGGGTGTCTCATCGGCGCTCGGGTCAACGACACGCGCACATCGGTTCACGTATGACGTGAGCAAAGAACTCTGGGATGCCCCGAAGGTGGAGACATCAGCCATCGTTGGAAATTTCAAGTACACGGGAGAGTACCGGCTCGATCTTGCGCAGAGTCAGATTTCGACGGACCCGGTCTTCGGTACTGCAGGCGGTGCCGTGATGGCGATGAGCGATGTGCTTGGGAACGATAAGTACTACTTTCTGATCTATAATACAGCACAGGCCCGGTCGGAGTTCCTTTCGAGCTTCAATGTGGCAATCTCGAGGATTTCGCTCGGAGGTCGGACGAACTACGATTACGGCATTTTCCATTTTGCGGGTGACCGGTACGATCTGTTCGATCCAAACCTCTACTACTACGAGCGGGCGTACGGCGGCTACTTTGTACTGAGTTATCCATTGTCACTGTTCAGACGGATTGAAGCCGGCGTGACGATTACGAACTCCGACAAGGATGTGTACGTCGAGACGGTGTCACGGAAAGCCCTTCTCGTCTCGAGCTCGTTTTCGTACACATCGGATAATACACTTTGGGGACCTACGGGACCCATGGATGGATCCAGGACGCGGCTGACACTCGCATATACGACAGACGTGCAACACTCCAACGTGAGTTACTATACGATCATCGCGGACTACCGGAATTATCTTCGCCTCACGACAAGGAGCGCGTTGGCATCCCGCGTCACGTTGTGGTACAACGATGGGAAAGAAGCCCGACGATTCTTCATGGGAGGAAGCTGGGATCTGCGCGGCTGGCCGCGATGGGAAATACGCGGACAGAAGATCTGGTTCACAAGTCACGAGCTGCGATTCCCGTTTGTCGATCAGCTTGGGATCCGTTTCCCGTTTGGCGGAGTGGCATTCAGCTCAATACGAGGAGCGGTGTTCTCCGATTTTGGCGGTGCGTGGGATTCCCGCTACAAGGAAACAAAGGGGAGCGTGGGGGCAGGTGTCAGGTTCAATTTGGGCGGATTTCTTGTGCTCCGATACGACATCGGAAAACGAATCGAGAACAACCTCGCCCAGTTCCAGAAGGGACTCTTCTATCAGTTCTTCTTCGGATGGGATTTCTGATGCTGACGCCATTCATACAGGCACGTTTTGCCGGAAAGATGCCGGGAGTTGCCGCCATTGCTTGTAGTGTCCTTGTGATTCTCCTCATGGGGTGTGCGGAACGCATCCGCATCGAGCGGAAAATGACACCGGCTCCTCATGATTGGATCACGTACGGCGGCTCATCCAACAGGGCGAATGAGACAGCCTCCAGATTGTCACCACCCCTGGAGTTCCAGTGGGAGTATAATGCAATGGCGGGAATTGCCGGAACGCCTCTTGTGAGGGATAGTGTGGTGCTTGTAGGTACGTTGCAGGGAGAGCTTCACGCGATCCGACTTTCGGACGGGGAAAGCCTTGGATACAACACGCTGGAATCTGCCATCGTCGGCACTCCGGTGTGGGACGGCTCCTTTGTCTATGTGGCCGTCGGTCTCGGCAACGAAACGCTCGTGCGCACCTCTCTTCGCACGGGGCAGCGTGATTGGGCAATCCGGCTCGGGCCGATCGAGTCGTCTCCGCTGATGGTCGGTTCCTTTTTGTACGTCACGACGCTCGATGGAACCCTCATCGCACTGCGCAAAGAAGACGGGAAAGAGGTCTGGAGATATGAGTATGCACCCAAGGAGCAGCGCAAACCTGTACGTTCGTCCCCTGCAACCGATGGTGAGGTGATTGTCTTTGGTACAGATGCGGGAGACGTTGTCGGGGTGGAACGACTTACCGGCAGAGAACGTTGGAAGACCAACCTCCGTTCAAGTGTGTTTGCCTCACCAGTCGTTTCCGAAGGCCTCTCCTTCGTCGGTACGCTCGATGGAACATTCGCAGCGCTCGAAATCAGAACCGGAGCCGTCCGATGGACACACGAAACCGGATCGCGCATCTTTGCCGCCGCCGCGGCCTCGGGGGATCGTGTGTTTTTGGGCTGCGCTGATGGCCGAATCATCGCGTTCGCACGGAATACGGGAGAGCCGCTGTGGACCTTTTCGGCCCGAAGCGGTGTTAACAGTGCGCCTCTCGTCTCAGGCAATATCCTCTATGCCGGTTCGCTTGATCGGATGCTCTATGCACTACGAACGGAAACTGGAGAGAAAGCCTGGGAGTACGAAGTGGAAGGAAGGATCAGGGTTTCTCCTGTCATATGGGGAGACGTGCTCCTTCTCACTCATGAAGACAAGTTCATCACGGCGTTGAGGCCAGGACGCCCATGAAGAAGATGCTCATCCTCTGGTTGGCGGCAAGTTGCACCGTGGCCATGGGTCAGACTCAGGCTGTGTCTGATTCAATTGGCACGCTGACCATCATCACAAGTCCTCCGGGGGCGGATGTCTATTTCGATTCCCTCTTTGTCGGAAAATCTCCGGTTCAAAATCTTCAGGTACCACTCGGCCGCCATGCGGTGAAGACGTTTTATCCGTCCGTGTTCTCGTGGGACCCGCTCGTTGCGACAGATAGCCTCACCATTACACAAGGACAGAATCCTGAGAAGCGAATAGCGTTAGGGACATTGCTGCGTGTTCAGACGAGTCCAGCAGGGAGCAAGGTTGCAGTCGGCGGAGTAATCGTGGGTACCACGCCGCTTACCTTGCGCTCCCCGGAAGTCGCCCGGGAAAGTCTTGTCATCATGAAATCCGGGTATGACACGCTGACGGTCCCGATGGATACGGCGAATGGGAATTTTCTTCGTGTGCGGTTGACGCCGATCGCCGGATTGTCGGATGAAGTGCCGCCCGGCGAGCGTCAATCGACCCTCCTGAACGCTGATCACTGGCTGACATACACTTCGACCGCCACCATGATTGGCTCAGGAGTCCTTTCAGCGTATCTGAAGGACCGGGCGAACAGAGAATTCAACAAATACCTCTCGACCAGAGATCCCGGCAGTCTTTCTACGACGCGTCGACTCGACAGAGGAGCAGCCGCTGCACTCGTTGTCAGCCAGATCAGCTTCGTTGTGCTCGCCGCAATTCTCCTCTCTGAATAGCGAGACTTGTCGGACCGTCTCAGACGAGCGCAGCACGACCGCATTGCTTGAACCTCACTCCACTTTTCTCTATTTTGCCCATAGACACGACTGAACAATGAGCCGCTCTGGTATTGCCCATCACATCATAGATGTTTGTCGCTCTCTCCATAAGAATGGATTCGTGAGCGCGTTGGACGGAAACGTCAGCGCCCGTCTTCCGAACGGCAATTTTCTCACAACGCCAACGTCGGTCAACAAAGGTCGCGTCAGGATTTCCGATCTCGTAGAGGTGGATCGTGACGGTGTGCCTGTGCGGCGGGGGAGGGTTCCTTCGATGGAGATCGGGATGCATCTCTTCATCTACAAGAAGCGCCCCGAGGTCCGTGCAGTTGTCCACGCCCACCCGCCGTACGCGACGGGATTTGCCACCGCGCATGTGCCTCTTGATCAGCCTCTCTTTCCCGAAGTAATCTCAGGCGTGGGGCCGATTCCACTTGCCAGTTTTGCAGCACCCTGGACATCTGAAGTTGCAGCGTCGATCGCTCCCTACGTCAAGTCTGCGACGGCGATCCTTCTCATGAATCACGGTGTCGTGACGTATGGCAAAGATCTTGACGAGGCGTATTTCAGGATGGAGAAGGTCGAGCATGCAGCGCATGTCGTTCTCATCGCCCGCCTGCTTGGCGGGGAGAAACCGTTGACAACGAAACAGGTTCAGAAGCTCAGGCTGGTGTTCAGCAAGAAGCGCATCGAGTAGGTCGACAGGGGAACAGCGCAATGCCAAGAAAAATCAGAATCGGAGTAATCTTCGGTGGGCGATCGGCCGAGCACGAGGTCTCTCTCGTGTCGGCGGCGTCGGTGATCAGCGCTCTCGACAAAAAGAAATATGAGATCCTGCCGATCGGTATTACGCCGGAAGGAAGGTGGCTGAGCTCAGCCAAAGCGCTTCAATTGCTGAAAGAGCGGGCGGATGTTGAATCGCTGCCGGAGCACATTCTTGTGCCCGATCCTCGCAAGCGGGGACTCGTGCAACTGCATCGTGCTTCCGCAGAAGGCGTGCCTCATCCAATCGATGTAGCTTTTCCGGTCTTGCACGGAACCTATGGTGAGGATGGGACAATCCAGGGTTTGTTTGAGCTTGCTGACATTCCTTACGTGGGAGCCGGCGTTCTGGGCTCAGCGGTTGGGATGGACAAGGTCGTTCAGAAGCAACTCTTGCGCCAAGCCGGAATCCCGGTTGTTGAGGATGTGTCCTTTCTCGCGACTGAGTACGAGAAGAGCGGAACTCAGTACGTCAGGATCATTGAGCGAAAGTTTGGATATCCATGTTTCGTAAAGCCGCCAAATCTTGGATCGAGTGTCGGGATCACCAAGGCGCACAATCGCCGTGAATTGCTGGAATCAATCAGGCTTGCCGCAGAGTACGATGTAAAGATTCTGGTTGAACGTGCCGTACCGAATGCGCGGGAAATCGAATGCAGCGTTCTCGGCGATGACGAGCCGATTGCATCTGTGCCGGGAGAGATTATCCCTTCGAATGAATTCTACGATTATGATGCAAAGTACGTCGATGGAAAGTCGATGGCTATCATCCCGGCGAAGTTGACTAAGTCGGTCGCGAAGAAAATCCAGCGGTACTCGATTGAGTGTTTCAAGGTGTTGAACTGTGCCGGAATGGGGAGGGTCGATTTCCTCGTAGAGAGGTCAACGAACAGGATCTACCTGAATGAGCTGAATACCATTCCCGGCTTCACCTCGATCAGCATGTACCCGAAGCTCTGGCAGGCCTCGGGAGTGGCCTACGGCGAATTGCTCGACCGCCTCATTCAGCTTGCCATAGAGCGTCATCGTCGGCGGGCCGCGTTGAAAACGAGATACCGGCCGAAGGCAGATTGGTTCAAATCATAGCTCGTTTGCTTCAAGCTCAAATTTGAGGTACCTTGGTGGCGATGGAAGGCCAGTTTCTCAGAAAAGTGCAGAAGCCGAAATGGCTTCAGGGGATTACGAAAAGCGTCTTCAAAACGCGCCGCCGGACTGTCCTCGTGCTCCTCGGAACCGTCCTTGTCTCATACGTCTTTTTTAACAACCGCGGGATCATCGCCCGCATCAAACTTGAACATCAGCGTCAGGAGTTGACCGATAAAGTCCGGGCGGCTGAAGAAGAAACCAGGCGGCTCCAGTCGTACCTCAAGGCTCTCGATGGAGACAAGAAAACGATCGAGAAAGTAGCCCGGGAGCGATATGGGCTGGCGAGGGAAGGGGAGACGGTGTACAAAGTAAAGAAGTAGGAAGTGAGATGTAAGATGTAGCGAGGTAGAGTCAAGGGTGACCAACACGGAGTGAGCGTCTCGTGTTGGTTTTTTCTTTTGGTGATAGGAAGGTGCAGATTGCCGGATCTGGTGGCAGTCCGTGCCCTGAAATTGAGAAAGCACGACGTATGTCAGATCTCTTCTCGTCAGATGATCACGCAGGCCGGGGAGCCCGACATTTCGCTCCACTTGCCGAGCGCATTCGCCCGCGTTCTCTCCAGGAATTTATCGGGCAGGAACACCTTCTCGGTGAGGGAAAGCCTCTCAGGATCATGATCGAGAAGGGGGAGCTCTTCTCGATGATCCTCTGGGGACCGCCGGGTGTTGGTAAAACCACTCTGGCGCGTCTTATCGCGAACCACGTGAAAGCGGATTTTTTCCAGCTGAATGCTGTCTCATCGGGAGTCAAGGAGGTTCGGGAAGTCATCGCAAAGGGCGAGAGGAACCTGAAGGTCCAAAAGCGCAGGACAATCCTGTTCATAGACGAGATACATCGTTTCAACAAAGCACAGCAGGATGCACTTCTCCACAGTGTCGAGGAGGGAGGCATCGTCCTGATCGGTGCGACCACGGAGAATCCCTCGTTCGAGGTTATCTCTCCGCTTCTCTCACGCTCGCGGGTCTACGTTCTCGAAGCCCTTGATTCGCAGGGTTTGAATGCCATTCTACAGCGTGCCTTGCGGAAGGATGAGATCCTGTCCAAGCGGCGCATCACAGTAGAAGATCAGGAATTTCTCATGCTCCTTTCGGGAGGCGATGCGCGGAAACTCCTGAACGGATTGGAAACAGCCCTTCATCTTACGAAGCCGGATTCCGATGGCGGTGCGACCGTCACGAAAGCGAAGATTGAGGAAGCATTTCAACGAAAGTACACGCTCTACGACAAGACCGGCGATCAGCACTACGATACGATCTCTGCCTTCATCAAGAGCCTGCGTGGAAGCGATCCGGATGCAGCGGTCTACTGGATGGCACGGATGCTTGACGGGGGCGAAGACCCGCTCTTCATCGCCCGGAGAATGGTGGTGCTCGCCTCAGAAGATGTTGGCAACGCTGATCCAGCGGCGTTACCGCTGGCGACGTCATGCTTTGCTGCTGTCAACTATGTCGGTATGCCGGAAGCACGGATCATTCTCTCGCAAACGGCAACCTATCTGGCGTCGGCGCCCAAAAGCAACGCGTCATATATGGCGATTGAACAGGCATGGGAAGACGTCCGGACGATGCCGAATCTGCCTGTCCCGCTCCACATCCGCAACGCACCGACACGGTTGATGAAAGACCTTGAGTACGGGAAGGACTACAAGTACAGTCACAACTACGACGGCCACTTTGTCGAGCAGCAGTATCTGCCTGACAATCTGAAGGGAAAAATCTATTACCGGCCAACAGAAATTGGAGAAGAGAAGAACATTTTGGAGCGACTCAACAAACTCTGGAAGAAGCGGCAGCGCTGATGAGCCCATCACGAGCGCCGCTTAACCGGCGTTCATCGCTCTCGTGGCTTTCTCGATCATCGCGGGATCAATCCAGACAAATGACCCGAATGCACCTCCCACGCAGATCGCGTCGATCGACTCGATGTTGACACCTGCCCTGGCGAGGGCATTCAGGCTCTTGTTGAGGGCGCCAATGCGGTCTGTTCCTGTGAGCCAGAGACCGACGCCTTCTTCCTCGAGGATCCCTTCGCTGGCCCAGAACGACCGGAGTCTGGCCGGATTCTTAGGCACAACGTAGATCTCAGCATTGGATCCGGATGTGGAGTATCCCCAGAGTCCGCAGAGGCCAAGGCCTCTTTCTTTCAGACGCTTCATCATCGAGAGCAGACTCCCGGGCTTGTTCGGGATGTGGGCTTTGAAAAACCTCACGCGGCGGACACGTGTCATGACAACCTCCCTTCTCGGAATTGGTTGTAATCATCACCCCAGCGCAGTGTACAAAATCACCGAGTGACTGTCAATCCGACAAATACAGAGCTTCAAGCGCTTCTCCGGGAAGCCGCATCCCTGCTTCGCCGATTGCAGGAGGAATCGGGACCCCAGCACACATCACTGGCCGACGATCTCCTTCTCGCGTTGTATAGACTTCGCGATGAGTTTCAAATTGTCGAATCGTCGAGCAAAGAGTTCCGCGGGCCGACATTTTCATTCCTCAACGGGTTGCTGTATGGATTGGAATCGGATCCCGAGGCAACTATGCATTCAGCAGAAATGCGGTCGCTCATGGAACGTGTGCTGAAAGCGCTTGTGTCTGGGGCGATCAGAATACGGCGAAAGACAAAATTGCCGACCCGGTCCTGAATGCATGTACTGCAAGATCACTATGTCCATCACTGCTGAACACATCGAACGATTCTTTCGAGCACATACACGGACAGTGCTCGAGAAGCCACAGCTGAAAAAAGCCGCCGTGCTCATGCTCCTCTATCCAAAGGACGGTGAACTCAGTGTTCTCCTCACGAAGAGGACCGACGATGTGGAGCATCATAAAGGACAGATCTCGTTTCCCGGCGGTTCGGTGGATGACGATGATGCCGACCTCGTTTCAACAGCTCTTCGGGAGAGCGAGGAAGAAGTCGGATTACCTCATGAGAATCTGCGGGTACTTGGACTGCTCGATGACTATGAGACACCGTCAGGGTTCATTGTTACGCCGGTGGTGGCATATACTGACTCGCTTCCTCCGTTGAGCCACAATGCCGTCGAAGTTGCAGAGATTCTTGAAGTCCCGCTCGCTGTGTTCCTCGACCCGTCAAAAGAGCGGGTAGAGAAGCGTATGCGCCTGGGGAGTCTGCTTGATGTCTACTTCTATCGGTTTGGTCAGCACGAGATCTGGGGGGCAACGGCAGCAATTCTCAGAGCGTTCCTGCAGTCAGTGCGGCAGGCGAATGTTGACGGTCCCGCGAGGTGACGGAATGGGGAAAAACCCTTTGTAATTTTGCGAAATCTTAGCTATCTTGATTGCAGAACGAACTAACAGGAGTTGTTTCAACAGGAGACAAGGATGGCACAACACAAATCGGCTGAAAAACGAGCTCGTCAGAACGTACGGCGTCATGTTCGCAACAAGGCGGCGATTTCAAAGATGAAAACCCTGATCAAGAAGGTCCGATCGGCAAAAGAGAAGGACAAAGCAGCAGCGGCTCTGAAGCTGGCTGTGAAGACGCTTGATCAGCTTGCGGCAAAAGGCGTTATTCACAAGAATAAGGCTGCGAACCAGAAGTCGAGCCTGACGAAGTTTGTCAGCAAGATACAGTAACCGATCGTACGAACGTACATGAAAAACCCCGACTCATCATCGGGGTTTTCCTTTTCTACTCCACCTCTCTCCTTACTACTTACTACTTGTTACTTATTACTCTCTACTCTCTACTCTCTACTTTCTACTTTCTACTCCCTTCTCACTTACTGCTTCTCCTCATCTCCTCGATTTCTGCTATCCGCAGCTGATATTTCTCTTTTTCATCAGGCTTGTTCGCCGCGAGCGTCCGGTACGCTTTGATGGCGTCGTCATACCATCCCTGTTTCACGTAGATCTCAGCGAGCGTTGGTGTAACAAATCCTGATTCCGACGTAGCCTCAACGTCACTCGATGTCCGGCCCGCCTTTTCCGCGAAGTTAATGACAGGGGGAGTAATCCGCTGTGAGGTCTTGAGCTTCTCGGCGAGGTCGCCGATTTCATCAGGCGCAGCGCCTTCCGGGCCTGCCGGTGTACTGCCGCTCAGATACTCTTCGAGCGTCATTGTGTTCTCGGTGCCAAAGAGCTCCATTCGCACTCGAGCCGTGTAGTCTTCGTACGTTTCGGCCTCGGCTGGCGCGGTGGTTTCCTCTCCTCCGAAGGCGGCAAATGGATTCGCCTCTTCCGCCGGGGCAGTTTCTGGTGCCGTCGCACCTTCTTCAGCCGGTTGTTGAAGCTGGCTGAAAGCGTCAAGCCATTCCGGCTGAGCGGAAGCCGGAGTCTCGGCCTCTGCTTCTGGAGATGGCTCTTGCGAGCTGGTGACCTCGGTGCCGAACGGCTGCCCGGCGAACTGATCGAACGGACTTTCTTCTGCGACTGCGGGTTCGGCCGCCTGCGCCGGCTCTTCAGTTGTTTCCCCGAATCCGAAATCGGTCGACGGTTGAGATTCCTCCTCGGTTTGAGGCGCGACTTCGGGCACTGCCCCGAACGGCTCTTCAGCTACAGGTGCCTCGGCTGGAGCGCCAAACGCGTCTTCGGTCGCAACAGGTACTTCCTGTGCCTCGACCGTCATCGGTTCTTCTGCTACAGGCTCAGGAGGAAGTGGCTCCTCGGCGATTGATGGGACCTGCTCTTCCGTGACCGGAGCAGCCTCCTGCTGTTCTTCTACAACCGAGACAACAGGCGCAGGCGGAGGAGGCTCCTCGTGTGCCGGCTCGGCGATGATCTCGGGAACAGGTTCCGGTTCCGCAACAGCGACTTCTTCAGCTTCTCTTGCCACTGGTGTTGGGGCTGGAATTCCGAGATCGATACTCGACCAGAATTTGGCTGCGGTCTCGCTCTTCGGCATGAGTTCACAGACCACCTCGTACTCATGCTTGGCTTCGGCCTTCATGCCGAGCTTCACGAGGACGTGACCTTTGACAAGGTGTGCTGTGGAGTAGAATGGGAAATGAGCGAGGCCGTTGTCGCAGAGACGGAGGGCATCCTTTTCTCTGCCAAGGGTCAGGTAATACGATGCCAGACGAGCGAACAGTGGAGATTGCGGTTCACGCGCAAGGCGCTCTTCAAGCGACTTGATCTGTTCCTGCGTTGGTTCGGTCATCGAACGGACGGTTGTTGTTGTCGTAGTTTTCTTGCGTCAATCGCGTGCTTGATGGAGAGCGCCGAGACAAACGAGAATCCAAGGAAATACAGCAACTGGAATGGAACCGCAGCGATTTCCAGGAAGTAAAATGAAGAAATTAGGCCGAAGAAGCAATAGAGGGCAAGGGCAAGCTCAATAAACACGACCCAGCTCAGCTTGAGCGGCACGTACTTCTTTTCAAGCCAGGAATCCTTCTTCCCTTCGATACGGTACTTTGGCGTCCGGACGAACTCGCTTCGTTTCTTCATGAGGCCCTCAAAAACGGCCCGGGAGTTGTTGACAGCGAATCCCATGCTTCCCGCCATAAAGAGCGGGAAAAGAAGGAGTCGGCGGCGCCAATCCGGATACACAGCTTTCTGCGAGAACATGTAGAACAGGAACGATCCGATGAAAGCGAGCACGAAGACCGACATCATGGCAAAGTAGAGGTCGTGGCCCCCTTGCTGCTTGATGAAAATGAGTGGAACGTTCAGAATTCCGGCAAGCAAAATAAACGGAAACGCCAGGTTGTTCGTCAGGTGAAACGTGGAGTGAATCTTGATGCGCAGCGGAATGTCCGATCGCCACACCTCGGGGAGCATCTTACGCGCCGTTTCGATGGCGCCTTTCGTCCATCGGAACTGCTGTGTTTTGAGAGCGTTGACTTCGGCAGGAAGCTCTGCCGGCGATGTCACGTCGTTAAGGTACTTGAACTTCCATCCGCGCAGCTGTGCCCGGTAGCTGAGGTCAAGATCTTCTGTCAGCGTATCGGAGTGCCAGTTGCCCGCATCGAAGATCGCGCTCTTTCTCCAGATTCCGCCTGTTCCGTTGAAGTTGATGAAGAATCCTACCTTGTTCCTCACGCCCTGCTCCATGACGAAGTGCGCGTCAAGCGCCATCGCCTGTGTTCTGGTAAGCAGAGAATAGTCGCTGTTCAGATGTTCCCAGCGTGTTTGGACAAGTGCCAGGCGTTCGTTGTGGAAAAAGTACGGAAGGGTTTTGCGGAGGAAATCCGAATTGGGGACAAAGTCTGCGTCGAAAATCGCCACGAATTCGCCCCGCGCAGTTTCAAGACCATGCTTCAGGGCTCCGGCTTTGAATCCCGATCTGTCCTTCCGGTGTATGTGTTTGATGTCGTATCCCAGTTCCTGATACTGCTTCACGATGGAAGCGACAACGTCGACCGTCTCATCGGTGGAGTCATCGAGGACCTGGATTTCCAGTTTCTCCTTTGGATACTCGATGCTGCACACTGCTTCGATGATTCGCTCAACGACATAGTACTCGTTGTACATCGGCAGCTGAATGGTCACCTCCGGTTCTCGCTCGAGCGGAGGGAGTTCTGTTTCTTTCCCCCTGTGCTTCAGGTAGTGGTACACCATAACAAATCCGTGCGCCCCGAAGGTGAACAGGATCAGGAGAGAGAAGAAATAGAGGTAGAGAACCAAATCCGTCAGGAACGGATTCTGGAGAATCTCTTGTCTGAAGAACAACGTAGCTGTGATCATAGCACTCTCACCATCCTGCCACTGTTTCGTTGAGTATATCTTCCGTTATTTTTCGTATCGCTTCTGCGACTCCTTCATTCCGTTGCGTCAGGCCGCCTCCGGATGGGTAGTCGCCCCATTGTGAAAAATCCTTTTCCCACACCTTTTTCCGCAATTTGAGGTCGCGAAAAACCACATGTGCGGTCACTGTAATCCGCCGCTTCGCAACCTGATCGCCTCCTTCAACAACGGCTGGAGCGTCCTTGACGGAGGTAATGACACCTTCTAGAATCGAATCTGCTGTCGATCGGTCGGAAGGCTGGAGCGTGTTGTCATTGACAAATCGCTGTAGCAACTGCTGCGAAAACTGATCCCGAAGCGTCGGATCGCCATAGCCGCTCTGGTCTTCCACGATCGGAATAGCGATCGTTTTCAGATGCGGTGGCACCGATGCGCCCGTGAACGAATAGGGACATCCTGCGCACCCTGAAAGCCCCGCGAGAGAGAGCAAAGGGATGAACAGAAGCCGCCGAAGGCTTCTGAAAAAGGCGGCCGGGGATATCGGACTGCTATTCCTGGAGTCCAAACTCTTTGATCTTTCGATACAACGTGCGTTCGCTGATGTTGAGCTCACTCGCCGCTAGGCGCCGGTTTCCTTTGTGCCGCTCCAGCGCATCGATGATCATCCGTCGCTCCATCTCGTCCAGCGTCAGCAACCCGTTGCCGTTGGGCCCGTTCGCTGTGCCTTCTCCATGTTCCTGATGTGCGGGCAGACCCTGAAGAACAACATCGCGAAGTTCCAGAATGGTGCCTTTGAGATCGACGAGGGCGCGGTAGATCAGCTCACGCTCGGCCTGCTCCACTGTTTTGTTTGCCACGACGGGCAGATTTCGTTCCGTCACCGGGCCTTGATATTCTTTCAGATGCTTTCTCACGTCGTCACCGCGTAATCTTCTTCCATTCTCAAGCACCAGCATGCTCTCAATGACATTCTTCAGTTCACGGACATTCCCCGGCCAGCGGTAGTTCATGATGATTTCCGTGGCATCGTCCGAAAACCCTTCAAATTGGATGCCGTTCCGGGAAGAAAAATCCTTCACGAAATGCTCCACGAGCAGCGGAATATCCTCTCGCCGGCTCCGGAGCGGAGGCACGACGATGTTGACGGACCGGAGTCGGAAATAGAGATCGGGCCGGAATCTCTTCTGTTGCACTTCGTACTGCAAGTCTTTGTTCGTCGCTGCGATGACGCGCACGTTCGATCGCCGCGACGTTGACGATCCCACTCGCATATACTCGCCGCTCTCAAGCACTCGCAGCAGTTTCACCTGCGTTGCCAGTGGCGTCTCTCCGATTTCGTCGAGGAAGATGGTTCCGTCATCGGCAATTTCGAAGTACCCTTTTCGGCTGTCTACTGCGCTCGTGAAGGAGCCTTTCTCGTGACCGAACAGCTCACTCTCGATGAGCCCCTCCGGAATCGCTCCGCAATTGACCGTCACAAGTTGCTTCGCGGACCGACGGCTCGCCATGTGAAGGGCCCGGGCAAAGACCTCCTTGCCGACGCCACTCTCACCGGTAATGAGAACCGTGATGTCCGTCGGAGCGACCTGTTGGATGACATCGACGATCTCCTGAATCTCGAGAGATCGACCGATGATGCCATGTTCCCGCTGGAATTGTTCTCGATCCATGAAGCTACCTCACCATCCAACCCGCCATGGTGACGACCTTGTCACCTTGGTACGACAATCGTGCTCAACTGATACTTCTTGCTAATCTGTGTGCTGAAGCGCCGCGCTTCATCTTCCTTGCTGAACTCACCGACCCAGACCTTGTGGAACTTCTTCCCGCTGTTCACGATGGTGAAGATGTGGGAGGCATATCCGTCTTTCTCGAAACGAGCTCTCAACTCTTCGGCGTTTTGAAGCACGGAAAATGTCCCGGCCTGTACTGTGTAGATGACCGTTGGCTTCGTCCCCTTTGCGGGGCGGGTCACCGGTGTCGGGGTTTCGGCCGGCGATTGCGGGGGCGTGGCTTTTGGCTCTTCTGATACACGCTGATCAGTGGCGTATGTCGAGTAGGGATAGTCCCGCTTCAGCTGTTCCATTTTCTGATCGGCAGTTTTGTACAGGCCGATCGAATAGTAGTACTGGTAGAGCTTAAACAACGCATCATCCGCCCATTCACTTCGTGGGAAGTTGTCGAGGATGCTCTGGAAGATCTTTGATGCCTCGTTTCCATCAGTCATCAGGACGCCCTGAAGATACAGGACTCCGGGATGGGTCTGGAAGTTCGTCATGAGGGTTGGCAGCTCAGCCCGCACGACATCTGCCTGACCTTTTTCAATGAGCTCGAGCCGCTTGAAAATGTCCGGCTCGCCGGCTTGCTGGGTCTGGCAGAATACGGTCACGCTGAACAGAACAGAGAACACGAAAGTAAGAGGGACGCCAAATCTGTTCATGATCATCTCCAGTTTCTTCCTATGCGCTCGCCGCCAGGGTGGCCCCGCTATCAGTTGCTGCGGAAGTGCTTACCGCCGTCCCAAACAGCGTTGCAGAATTCACCCGGTCAATGTGCGCTCGGACGGTGCGGCCGATCTGCGTTGTACCCTTTGGGAAGACAACCATCCTGTTCGTGTCGGTCCGGCCACAGTGATCGTTCGGGGATTTCGTACTCTCACCCTCTACAAGAACTTCGACAGTCTGCCCGACAAGCTCCTGATTTTTCCGGAGTGAAATGCTGCGCTGGAGGTCGATGATCTGGTTGAGGCGCTCGATCTTGAGGTCCTCCGGCACATCATCTCCCATGTGCCAGGCCTTTGTATTCTCCCGCGGGGAATACTTGAACGTAAACGCTCCGTCGAACTCGATCTCGCGCAGTACATCCAGCGTGCGACGATGGTCTTCATCCGTCTCGGTAGGGAAGCCGGCAATGATATCGGTAGAGAGGCTGACACCGGGAATGTTCTCCCGAATCGTCCGCACAAGCGACAGATAGTGGTCGCGGGTGTACGCACGGTTCATGAGCTCAAGAATGCGGTCTGAGCCGGATTGCACGGGCAGATGAATGTAGTTGCAGATGTTCTCATGCTCCGCAATCGTCCGAACGAGCTTCATCGACATGTCCTGCGGATGCGATGTCGTGAATCGAATGCGGATGCTTGAATCGATCGAAGCGACAGAAGCCATCAGGTCTGCAAAGTCATTGGTGCCATCGAGGTAAGAGTTTACGTTCTGCCCCAACAACGTAATCTCTCTGAATCCCTGAGCTGCGAGATGCTCCACCTCACGTCGGATGCTCTCAAGCGTTCGGCTCCGTTCGCGTCCTCGTGTAAACGGAACGACGCAAAAGGTGCAGAACTTGTCGCAACCGCGCATGACGGAAATCCAGGCACTGATGCCGTCAGTTCTGAGGGGAAGGATGTCGTCGTAGTTCTCGGCACGGGAAAGCCGGACTGCAATTCCCCGCTCGCCGCGCATGGCCCCTTCAACAAGTTCGGGGATCCGGCGATACTCATCGGGGCCGATCACGAGATCGACATGGCTCTCGGATTCCATAAGATCCTTCCGGAGTCTCTCCGCCATGCATCCGAGAACGCCAATGACCATCCCTGGATTCGCCTTCTTGTATCTCTTGAAGTCCCCCAGACGACCGAACACACGCTGCTCGGCATTCTCTCTGACAGCGCAGGTGTTGACGAAAACAACATCCGCAGTACGGAGGTTGCCCGTCTGCTCATAGCCTGCCGAAGTCAGGATGCTCAGAACGACCTCCGTGTCAGCCAGGTTCATCTGGCAGCCATATGTCTCAATATAGACCTGTCGCTGATTGGCCATAGTTTAGTCTAGTGCGGCACAAAATTTAGTGAAAGAATGACAGATAGTCAATCTTGGCAATTTCCATTAATTTGTTTTAATCCTAAGAAATTTGGCGCTTTTCGCTCGTGTGCCGCTGGTGGAGTTGACAAATCGTCAGTCCAACGGAGGCAGGAATCGGTTGCTTGACCAAGGAAGGTGTGCTATATTCTACGGCCTGAGCGGCACGATCCATGGCGGGTCTTGCAGACTTCCGGGGCCTCTCAGGGCAGATACTGGACCCGCTGACACCCCTCACCGTGAAGTGTACCTGCAAAGGACTGACCAGGATGATACTCGATCAAATCAAACAGAAGGCGAAAGCCTTGAAACGGCATGTTGTGTTGCCTGATGCAACAGATGAGCGTGCGATCAAAGCAGCGCGAATCTGCGTCGATGAAGGCCTTGCGACAATTTCTCTTATCGGCCAGGAACAGGAAATCCGAACGAAGGCTTCTCAACTCGGCGTGAAACTCGATGGTGTGAATGTTGTCGATCCGGAGAAATCTCCCTCCCTCAAGGAGTATTCGGATATCTACTACGAGCTCCGGAAGGCGAAAGGAATGACCCCCGATCAAGCACTTGCGACGATGAAGAAACCTCTCTTCTACGGCGCGATGATGGTGCGGCAGGATGTCGCGAATGGAAGCGTGGCAGGCTCCCTCTCCACAACGGGCGATGTGTTGCGCGCCGGAATTCAGGTCATCGGTGTCGCCGAAGGCATCAGCATCGTCTCCAGTTTCTTTTTGATGGTGTTCCCGCAGAAGGTCTATACGTTTGCAGACTCTGCAGTTGTTCCCGACCCGACTGTGGACCAGCTGGCGGACATTGCGATCGCTTCCGCTGAGAACCACAAGAAACTCACTGGCGAAGAGCCGAAAGTCGCAATGCTGTCATTTTCCACGAAGGGGAGTGCTTCGCACCCCTTTGTCGAGAAAGTCCAGCAGGCGACTGAGATCGTAAGAAAAAAGAAGCCTCAGCTTCAGGTCGACGGCGAGCTTCAGGTGGATGCTGCGATCATTCCATCGGTGGGAGAACGCAAAGCTCCCGGAAGCACGGTCGCTGGAAAAGCCAATGTGCTGATCTTCCCGAACCTGGATGCAGGGAACATCGCATACAAGATCGCGCAACGGATGGGTGGAGCTGAAGCGATAGGACCTGTTGTTCAGGGTTTGAAGAAGCCTGCATTCGATCTTTCGCGCGGCTGCAGCGTGGATGATATCGTTAGCGTGGTTGCGATTAACGCGGTTGTTGGCGCCGTGTAGGACGCAGATAACGTCGGTGTGTACTTTTGAAGAAAGGTGCTGGCATCTGGCTTGTGGGATGCCGGCCCGTTCAGATTTCGAACTCCCGCCACAGGCGCGGCCTTCGCTGCGTCGTTGACTGGTGATCTACTTCTTTCTATCATTGGTCAGGAGTCCCAAGGATATCCTGATCTGCTACCGAGACAGACGAGCGTTCTCATGAAGAAGAATCCAAAAGCTCCGATCTCCCTGAAAGCTGCTCCCGCCCATCGGTCGCTTCCTGTTGAGAAACTTCGCTGGCGCTGCGATCCTGAATCTCTGAAAGTAAAAACAAGCACCGAAATCAAGCCGAGCCGCGACATCATTGGCCAGGAACGCGCGCTCCGGGCGCTTCGCGTAGGCCTCTCGATGAGCCATTTTGGCTACAATATTTTTGTCACGGGCCTCTCGGGTACGGGTCGGACGACAACCATCAAGCGCCTTCTCAGAGAATTTGAAAGCCAGCACGGAGAGTTGCGCGACCACTGCTATGTTTACAATTTCAAGCATCCGGACCTGCCATTGGCGATCACGCTCCCGGCTGGTCAGGCTCGCGGTCTCAAGGAAGACATGGGAAACCTGGTGCGCGACCTCACCCGGGACATTCCGGCCGTGTACGAGAGCCAGCGTTTCCAACAGGCGCGGAAGGAAGTGATCTCACACTTTCAGGAACGGCAGCGTAGTATTCTGCTGGACTTCGAAAAAAGGGTCAAAGAGAAGGGATTTGAGCTTGTGCAGGTTCAGGTCGGCAATGTGATGCGGCCTGATATTGTGCCGGTCGTTGGCGAGAAAGCGACAAACCTCGAAGATGTCGAGTCCATGGTTCAGAAGAGCGAATTCCCGAAGGAGCAGTTCCAAGCCCTGAAAGAAGTGCAAGCATCGCTCGAAAAACAGATGGCGATTGTCTTCCGCGAGCTCCGCAATATTGAAAAAAGGGTTCAGCAATCGCTCGAAGAAGTTGAAGAACGGCTCGTGATGCCCGTGGTGGATGAGGACATTGAGATCCTCAAGACGACGTACGACAACAACAAAGTGCATCAGTATCTCGAAGAGGTTCGGCAGTATACGAAGACGAACCTCGGCCGCTTTCAGCGCCCTGCACAACAATCCTCCGCTCAACAGACGAATGAACAGGAGGGGGAGCAGGAACCGGACGATTTTCTCGAGTACCAGGTCAATCTGCTCGTCGACAACTCCGACACTGAGCACATTCCCATCATCATTGAGACCAATCCAAAGTACAAGAACATCTTTGGTACCGTTGAGCGTGTGATGGAGAGGGGTGGAGTCTGGACGACCGACTTCACGCAGATCAAGGCTGGAGCACTTCTGCAGGCTGATGGAGGCTACCTCGTCCTGAATGCCCTTGATACGCTGCTGGAGCCGGGAGTCTGGCAGGATCTCAAGCGAACGCTGAGGACCGGGAAGATTGAGATTCACCCGAATGAACCAATCTATGGATTTGCCCCGACAGGAATGAAGCCGGAGGCGATCGGTCTCAAAGTCAAAGTGATCATGATCGGTGATGCGGAGATTTATCAGTTACTGTATCTGCGCGACGACGATTTCAAGAAGATCTTCAAAATCAGAGCAGACTTTGACTACGAGATGCGCCGTGAACCGGGAGCGGTGACGCAGTATCTCCGATTTGTGAAAATGGTGTGCGATGACGAGAAGCTCCGGCCGTTCGATCGAGAAGCTCTCGCAGCGCTCGTGGAGTTTGGTGTGAGACTCTCCGGAAGTCAGCGCAAGCTCTCGACGCGCTTCAACATTCTCGCCGACGTGGTCCGCGAGGCAAACTACTGGGCTGATCAGGATGCTGCGATGGTCGTTGGTGTCAGCCATGTCCGGAAGACCATCGAAGAACGTATCTACCGTGTCAAGCTGGTTGAAGACAAGATTCAGGAAATGATTACCGAAGGCGTCATCATGATCGACACGGAGGGATTAGTCGTCGGTCAGGTGAATGGATTGTCTGTCTACGATACAGGGGAGCATGCCTTCGGGAAGCCGGCGCGGATCACCGCAAAGACATCGCTTGGGAGGGCGGGAGTCATCAATATTGAGCGCGAATCTGAGATGAGCGGCCCGACTCACAACAAAGGAGTCGCCATCCTCAGCGGCTACCTCCGGAGCGCGTTTGCCCAGAACAAGCCTCTCATCGTCAGCGCAAGTATCACATTCGAGCAATCCTATAGCGGCGTAGATGGCGACAGCGCTTCGTCGACTGAGATCTACGCGATTCTCTCCAGTCTGGCTGAGGTTCCGTTGCGGCAGGATATTGCCGTGACGGGCTCGGTAAATCAGCGGGGTGAAATCCAGGCGATTGGCGGGGTCAATCTGAAGATCGAGGGATTCTTTGACGTGTGCAGAGACCGTGGCCTGAGCGGCAATCAAGGTGTCATGATCCCCAAGGCGAATGTTCCCGACCTCATGCTTCGCGAAGATGTGCAGGAAGCGGTGCGGAAAAAGCAGTTCCACATTTTTGCGATCTCCTCAATTGACGAAGGGATTGAGATTCTGACGAATCACAAAGCGGGAACACGCCGACGCGATGGATCATTTGAACCCGGCACTGTCTATGCGCGTGTGGATGAGAAATTGACATATTTTGCGGAGCAGTGGAGGAAATTCGAGGCAGGGAGTTAGTGAGTCGGCAACGATGAGAAGGAGAAGAAGCATGAATTCAGGAAGAATCTTGAGATTCTTTACCATAGCAGCGATGGTTCTGTACCTCCCCGCGATCGCACAGACACAGGGTGCCCATCGTTCTGGAAGCAGGTTCAGTTCTATGATCGCACTTGGGAGCTTCCAGCTTGGCGATGACGACCGGTTTGGACCCATGATGATTCTTCAGTACAGCCCTTCCGTTCGTCTGCAGCCGGCCGTCGATTTCTTTGCAGGTGTGCTTGTGCAGACCGGATCGTCCGGAGTGATAAACGAGGAGGAGTACATCCCCGTTGCATCGATGTTTGCACCGGCCTATTCTCCGTACTCAAACTATCGGAACGACAATCTGTACCGTATGCCGAACTACAGTATCGGTCTCGGCTTTATCGGCGCCGACGTCACATTCTACCTTGCAGACGGTGATGTGCGACCGTACGTTGGCGTTGGGGGAACGCTCGCGTTCTGGACCTATTCCCGGAGCTTGAGCGGAACACTTGCCCCCGATGCGAAAGCCGGCATCAGCGTGCAATTCTCCAGCGGATTCTCCGGATTTACAGAGGTGAGGAGGATGTTCGATGTGCCAAATCTCGCCGGGTTGGATGTGCCGAGGTTTGGCGGTGTGACGTCTGCTGCAATCGGGGTTTCGTTTGCTCCGCGGCTGCGCTAACAATTTCCTACTTCATTCAAGACACATGCCGGCATCCTCAGCCAATAGCTTTCAGCGGAAGGCAGATCGCTGACCGCTCTCAGGATTTCATTCTCTTATATCGTTTGTAGAGGGGAAGTGTCTTTTTCCAGAATCCCGCCGTCCCTGTCCAGGGAAAAACCTGCGTCCGCCGGATTTCCAGAAAATCCTCATGGAACATCAGGGGACCGGTATCAGCCGCAACAGCAAATTTGTATCCCGCCTCAGCAACCATCTTTTTGACGGAAGAATTCAGCGCTCCGTAAGGATACGCAAATGAGAGCACCTCGGCCCCGAGCATCTCTTCGATGTGCTGTTTCGAGGTGACGAGTTCCCTGCGGACACTCTCCTGATCGATGTCTGGTAACCGTGGATGGGTGACAGTGTGAGAGCCGAATTCGATCCCCGCGTGGTGCAATTCCTTCATCTGCGCCACCGTCATGAGGGGAGCCGTGATGTCGTCGGTATCCCAGAAGTTCATTCGTCGTTCGCTGTCGGTGACGGTGTAGATCACAGCCCGGAAACCGACCTTCTGGAGAAGGGGAAACGCACATGCGTAATTATCCACGTACCCGTCATCAAACGTCAGGATGACCGGTCGGTGAGGGAGTGGCTTCTTGCCATCGAGGAACTCGCTGTAATCACGAAACGTGATCGTCTCGAATCCACGACGTTGAAGAGAATCGAGTTGGTGTGCAAACGTGCTCTCTCTGATCCAGATGCCATGTGCAGGGGCGTTCGCAGAATCGGGGAGTACTCGATGATACATAAGGACAGGTATGGAACGGGGCGATCGGGCATGAGCAAGTGCCTGCCCGTAGACCCCGAGGATAGCATTGCAGACCGTCCGGGATTCGAATCGGGCACGCGCGAGACGGGCCAGTTCTTTTTGTTGCTCTGCAGAGGGAGGTTGCTCGACAAGGGCGAGAAGCTCTCTGGCGATTTTGTTCACGTCGATTGGCCGGTGCTCCCCTGTATCTCCGAAATTCGTTGTGGCTGCATCATCAAACGTATCCAGCGTGACCGGTCCGACATAGTCCGTCTCACCAAATGCCAGGGCCGGCTTTCCCACATAAAGTGCTTCGGGCACAACTCTCCCAGAACCGATGACGACCCTCGCTTGCAGCATCTCTGCCGCCGGATTACTTTGAAACCCGCGGAGCTCTGCGATCTGCCTGCCGAATGCAGAGTTGAGATCCTCGACGAGCGGAGGTATCTCCTTCGGAGTGATCATTCCGCCGACGGTGCGAAACCGGACAGATCGCTGCTGCAATAGGATCGGCAGAACCGCGCGCAACATTGTTCTGACGATATCTCCTTTCGGGCCTGTCAAGCGGCCAACGAACAGGATGACGTCATTCTCCCGGTCCAGATCAGGAATCTTCTGCTGCGCCGAAGCAACTAGACTATCCCACCACTCCCACAGGATGCAGTTCGGGATGACGTGAATCGAGCGGGCAGGAAGATGGAGGTCATGTACGAGGTGATCTTTGAGTGAGGAAGAGATGACGACGATGCTCTTTCCATACACGTTGAACGTCGTGCTTGATGCATGGATATGCTGTCGTCCGTGGATCGTAGAGACGAAACCCGTGCGCGTGATTCGCGTGGCAAACCAAGACACCCAGCTTGCTGCCCGCGAGTGCGCGTGGACGACGTCAATGGATCGTTTTCGAATGAGGCGAACGAGCGCCAGGATATTC